>VOFI01002021.1_pt1 | contig 15640 bp, 26 predicted proteins | sample 5384131 | NCBI WGS metagenome assembly VOFI01 (sample SAMN12384728, study PRJNA508395) | human gut metagenome | isolation source: healthy gut H | host: Homo sapiens
TCACTATAAAGACTTTTATATTGTAAGATATCGTTTATATTCAACATTATCCTTTTCAAGTAATTTCTCTATATAAAATTTTTTTAATTTCGGATAATTTCCTAAGAAAAATTTAAGATCAATCTCAAGAAGAATACTAAGATAATACCCATCTGTTACATTTAAATCCACTAATGGTTTACTAGATAATGCAGAGAAATCTATAGAATCTACATGAAAGAGATTCAATAACATCCACAATTACATCTCTTGGGTTATAAGTATCATCTACACCTACCAAAAGTTGCTCGATTTCTGTTCCTTTCATAGCAGTTTTCTTAATATCTAAAACTCCTCTAGTTATACCATCTCTTATATTATCTACATTTTCAAGATTTTCAGAGAAATATCCTTGAATAAAATCCTTTATATTATTATTTTTTCTGATAATTTTTCTAAAATATTATTTCTCTTATTTATCGGAATACATAAATGTATTTCTCGATCTGATTCAATATCTAACCAATATGAATCAAAGAAATTTAAAATATACTTGATACCTTTTCACGTCCTCCACTATAACTGAACTGTTTGAGCGAAAAGGTTCAATATAACTTCTAGATAAAGAACTAATTCCATCGGAGATAATGCATATACATATCCAGGTTTCCATTTTGTCGTTTTGTTGCAATCAATTTCCCAATCTCCGTAGAATATATAAATGATTTATTTGTTGAATCTTCCTTTTACTAATTTTAAACTAGGAAAACATCCAATACCTAAAAGAAAGTTCCGTGTAGATCTCCATCAGAAACATATCTAGTATCTTGAAGAATCTTAAAAAATCCTTCAATAGCTACATAAATATAAACGTTTCGCCCTGGGAGTTTTGAATCTAATTCATCATTTTGAATCCTTTACAGCTACTCTAAGTCCACCCTCCATACTTAACATTATATCTTCCATATGAAGAAAGAGTGAATTCTCTGCTAAAAGATATATGAAATCAGAGTTAAGTACAACAACCTCAGAGATATCTTTCTCTTCCACTGTTTTGTTACCATTCAAATTGAAATTATCTGACTTAACACTATTATATACTTTATTACGCAATGGTTTTGTTAAGTCCTTTTTATTTACAACTTCTGAAACAAATCTGTTCCATGGTCAAAAATAAACTAATGTTATTTCATACGGAATATTCAAATTTTCATATTTTTTTATTTTATTTTACATTTATAAGGGACTTAAAGCTTTATTTATGTAATAAAATTTTAATAAAGAATAATAATGAAAAAAAGAAAATTTATTTTATTTCAGGACATAGAGATATTACTGAAAAGAATTTAAAGAATGGTATGTTCCTCGTCTTGTAGAAGCAGCGGCCGAAGATTCAGAATTCGTAGTAGCTGAATGTATCGGAGTTGATAGATTAGCTCAAGATTGGTTAAGAGATAATCTTAAGAATCATTCAAGAGTTACAGTTTATCATATGCTTGAAAAACCTAGATATTTAGCTTGATATCGCATTTATTCGGAAAGGTAGATGGACTTCTGGAACCGCACAAAATATATTAAGACGTTATGAAAAAACTAATTAATTGCTTCTTTAAGGGTATATTTGCAACTGTTATGATTGCAATAACTGGGCAACTTTACTGGAATTTTTATATAGTAGAGAAGTTTGGAATAGGAAAAGTAGTAGAAGATAGTTCTGTATTTATAATTGGAGCAGCTGTGTTATACTCTATCTTTGCTCTCTTAACAGGAAGAAAAGATGAAGAAGTATATGAAAAATTTGATTGGATAGAATTAATAAGTCTATTTATAGGAAATATATTTTTAATATATCTATTCAAATAAAATAATCAAAGAGGGAGGAGACAACTTCCTCTTTTTATTCCTTAAAAGCCTTATTAATGATGAGATAATAAAATATTAATGAAAAACAATAAACAAAAGTATTATGAATTCAAAACAATTTATAGCAATTACAACCGGAACGGCAATAGTATCTGGTATAGTAGGAAAACTTATAGGTAATAAAACCTGTAAGGAAAAAATGAATTATTACAAAGAAACATCTATTAAGCTTTTTTCACTCTTTAGAAATCAAAGAAGAGGAGCTTAATAGATTAAAACAAGCTAATAAAGATCAAACTGAGATTATCAGAGATCTCACAGCAAAAATGAAGAATTAAAACAAACTTACGAGATCAAACTAAAACTATTAAGGATCTTGTAGAAGAAAACAAAAAACTCGAAAAGAAATTAAAGGTATCAATTTCAGTAAGAGGGAAATTATTGAATAAACTTAGTAGTCTTCACAGGTTAGTTAAAAACTTAGAACCTACAGGAGACTTAATGAAACAATATCAAAATTTATCCTTACACCAAAAAAGAGAACATGATGCCATAAAGACGAGGAAATGATGAAGGAAGGAGTTTGATCTCCTTTCTTTTTTTCTTCTCATCCTTTAAAAGCCTTATTAATGTAATTAAAACTTAAAAGAAAAGAAAAATGGAAAAGAATTATGAAAAACAAATATTTCCAGAAGAAGGAAATATCTTAGGGACAGTAAAATTTAAATTCCGGGAGAAGGAGAATACAGTCTTGCTTTTAATGACAGGAGTAGTGTTAAAATTCAAGACATAGTAAAAATAAAGTATGTCTAGGAAAGAGAATAAAAATAAAATTACAAAAACTCATTAAAGATAAATTGATGAGTAGAGTAATAACTATAAAAGATACTTACGAAATGACAAATAACCTATTCGTAAGAGTATTTAATAGTGAAAAGCAATTTATCGGATTTATTCATATTAAAAAAATTATAATCATGAAAAAGAATGAAAAAGTTTTAATTAAAGTATCTCCTAAGAATATATTTAAAGCAGGAATAGGGTTACTAGCTATTGATGAATACCGCAAGGGTGGATTTCAGGCGGGTCTATCTGTTTTAATTGGAGGAGCAATTTTAGGATGGTTATTTTTTGATGAATAAAACCCATTAAGAAGGAGTGAGAAAGTTCATTCCTTCTTTCTTTATTTCCTTATAAGTGTATAAATAAAAATAAATAATTATGCTAGAATACTTAAAGAAAACATATAAAGAAAATCATGAACTTGGATATGAAAAAATCTATATTGCAGTAGATATTCATGGTACCATTCTTGAACCTTCATGGAATAAAACTGAGAACTTTACATACTTAGGATCCTCAAAAGAAGCACTTCAGGAATTATCAGCTAGAGAAGATACTATATTATTAATATGGTCATCCAGTTATCCTGAAAAATTAGAAATGTACCAAGAGAAATTCAGGGAAGATGGAATAAATTTTAAATACCTCAATCAAAATCCAGAAGTAAGATCAGGAAGAATTTCTTGTTTTGAAACTAAACCTTACTATGATATTCTTTTAGATGATAAAGCTGGATTCGAATGGACTGAATGGAAAGATATATTAAATTGGTTAGAAAATGAAAGAAGGTGATATTGTAAAAATTAATCCACAGAATAATGGATTTATAGGTTGGGCTGAATTTCTAGAGATCATTAGAGATTTTGGAAAAAGAGACCCTGAAGAATATTACGTCATCGATATTCTAGGGCCGATTTATTCAATTGTTCATTCTGCTCAAGATTCAGGATTTTCGGAGAAGACTATTAATACTTCTAGTCTTCGGCCCATCCCTATCGATGAAGAATTATTTATAAAATACTGTGCAGAAAGATGTACCCTAAGAAAGAATTGTATAAAAGGATGTGCATTAATAGAATACTCACCTAAAAGCCTTATTAATGTAAACAATAAAAAATATAAACAATAATGAAGAGTGAAACATTAATTACTGCTTTAGTTACAGCAGGAACACTATTTCTAACAAAAATAATGTTAGATGATGTAATATTAAGAACTAAAAAAGATGAACTAGAAAGAAGACTCGAAGACGCTATGAGAAATTATGAAGATGATTCGAGAAAGCTTACAGAAAAAAAGAAAAAGATGAGGTTAATAAAGAGTACGATTCTTTATGTGCTAAACTAGTGAAGAGTTCATATAGTAGTCTCTTCTTAAATAAAAAACTAGAACAAGAAATCGATACTTTCTATTATAAATCTCGTAAACTTAAAAGTAGGGTATAAAATCCCTACTTCTTTTTTTTATTCTTGAGAACCGTATTAATGTTAAATAATAAAAAATAAATTATGATAGTACTTGGAATGAGCTGTGCAGATATGATAAAAAGAGCACAAAAAGACGAAGAAATAATTGATGAAAAATTAATGGAGATCTTAGATAATAACAAATATAAGATCAAGAAAATTTATGATAGAACAAAAAGCCTGTACCTATAATAGATCGAAAATTGAAAATTAGAGGTACAAATTATAATATTGCAGTAAATGATATAAGTTCCCCAAAAGAAGAAATAAAGAGATCATTAATACAATATCATCCATATATAATAACTAATGATATTTGGTCTGGAAATAAAGTAGCAATGTTCTTTATAGAGTCATGTGCGAGATACGAATCAAAAACACTGGTAATGTTACTGGAGCCGCATCTTATAAAAAAGATATCGTGAAAGATACTTAGAATCAGTGCAACCAGAAAAAGTGACATTTGAAGACTTAGTTTCAACCTTTCTGAAAAGAAATCGAATATATTTCAACTTAGAGTATTTTCCCATTTTTGATAAGAAAGATCCAAAGAAGTTAATAGATATCAGAACAATAAGTAGAATGAAAGATGGAGTAGTGTTTGGAAGAGTTGAACCTACTGGAATTGTTAGATTTATTACATTTATAAATAATAGTCAAGTTAGAAAATCAGATCAAGGAAAATATGTAGAGAATGGATATTATGACAAAATGGTAAAATTATTTCAAGATCCGGAACTTAGAAGAGAAGATATAATTAAATATTTTTAAAAGGGAGTGAATATAAAACTCCCTTCTTTTTTTTATTTCCGGCCAGTAGATAAAGAAGCCCTGAAAACCTTATATGTGGCATAATAAATAAGATGTTATATTTAAATTGTATTTTGACTTATAAGCCCCTGGTTCGTGATGAATAGAAGGCTTTTTAATTTTGGCCGGATGATATAACTTGAAGGCCTTATATATGAGAAAAATAAATAAGTAATAATATACTCCTTAAGCAATAATAAAAAGCTTAGGGAGTTTTAAATTTTTATAATATGAAACTAGAAAAATTAATAGAAAAATTTGATCGGTGTTTAGGTACTGTTATAGTTATCTTAGGAATTATATTAGTAATTTCAATAGTAATATCACCTGCACCAAAGCCGAAGGAAATAATTTGGCAATCAGAAGAGGAGTATGAATATGAACAACTCCTCGACTCAATAATGAAAGAGGAAGAAAACTGAAAGACAAGAAAACAGTAAAGGTAACTGCAACTATCTATAATCCAGTCGAAAGTCAATGTGATTCTGATCCTCTAGTAACAGCAGATAATTCAAAAATTGACCTTGAAAAACTAAATCAAGGAAAACTTAAATGGATTGCTGTATCTAGAGATCTTAGAAAACAATTTAAATATGGATCAAAAGTAAGAATTAGATGTAAATCAGATCCAAGTATCGATGGAATATATGAAGTTAGAGATACCATGAATGAAAGATATAAATTTTGTATAGATATCTTAAAACCCGTCGGAGAAAGTAAGGGAAATGGCATGACGTCGAAGTAAGTTCAATATAAGAAAGGGATTAATTTTCCCTTTCTTTTTTTTTATTCCTTAAAAGCCTTATATATGTAAAAAAAATAAATGAGCTAGCTCTAAAGTATATGTGCGAAATATACAAAAGGAACTAGCATTAATTTTTTTAAGATTAAGAAAAAATTCATAGAAAATACTGGCATTAGAAAAATAACCCAAAATAAACTAGACCAGTATTATGAATAAAAATGAAATTATTCAATATGCTATCATTGCTATAATTATAATCGCAGTGATAGTATTTCTAGAGGATTCTGAATTAAAAGATACCCTCATAGATATATTCAATGATTCTCTGGCACAAATGAATGTAGACAGAGAAAGACGGAGGTTTAGACGAATGTTTGACGACTGACTCTAAACCCACTAACTAAAATCCTGAGATAGAAAAATATCTTGGGGTTTATTTTTCTTAATCTTCATATATTAGAATCTAAAGGATCCTAAAGAGCAAAATGTAACTTATTTATGAGGACAAAGGAGCTTCCTTATATTACACCCCTTTTTCGCTACCGCTAGGGGTGTCTAAGGAAGAAACTTTGAATGAATAGATATATAGAAAATAAACCCAGAAAATGAAGATGTTATAAAGATTTTATATTATTGATTTTCGCCTCTCCAAGGAGGCGAATCTAATCTAAATATTACAACTTTTTTTTAGGATAACATATTCTTTCATTATTTGTATTTTTTACTCCAATCTAAGTTGTTATTTTGCTCTTCTAATAACTTTAAACTCTAATTAAAGGGAGACTCCTATGTCTTCATTTTTATGTAACTGATTCTGTATTGAATTAAAAAATAACAATTAAAATATTAAATATTTATGATCAATAAATTACCTGATATCATAGTACCTAGAGGTATTAGATATATTTCAGAAATGGATAGTTTATTTAGATTTTATAAACTACCTGTAAAGTGTATAATTAATAAACAATTACCTGGATGTGGATTTACAGAATATTGTTTAAGAGGACCTGAAAATGTAATACTTTGTTCTCCTAGAAAGATGTTACTTAAAAATAAAAAGGATCAACATGGTAGAGACGTTTATTTAGTTATAAACGAGTTGGAAAAAGAAGTACCAATTGATAAAGATCTTTCTAAAATTGATAAATCTATTAATAGAGGAGATCAATTTATGGAGAAATTAGATGAGATGGTTAATGGGAAAAATACTGTCTATAACCGATTAATGAATGAAATTAAAGATTACCTAAATGAGAGAAAATACTTAGGAGATAAACCATGTAAAATTCTAGTTACTTACGATTCATATAGAATAGTAAAAAAGATATATTAACATCTTTAGGTATATTTCAAAGTTTTTTTACACTATAATAGATGAATTTCAAACTATCTTACATGATGCTAAATTTAAATCAGATACTGAATTAGATTTCTTATATCACTTACATCAATCCCATTCAGCTCTATTTGTTAGTGCAACCCAATGTTAGAGGAATATTTAAACATGCTGGATGAATTTGATGGTTTACCTTATATAGATATGAATTGGGGGAAAGAGGACCCATCTAGAATTCTTAAACCTGCTTTTAAAAAGTGTTATCTATGATGAGTGTAGGAACTAAATTACCAGAAATTATTCAATCCTATAAATCTGGTAACTTTGAAAGTGCTATAAGGATGATTAACGGTTATCCTACTAAAATAATTAGCGATGAAGCTGTATTTTATGTAAACTCTGTTAATCATATAGTCAGTATTATAAAGAAATGTGATCTTCAATCAGAGGAGGTTAATATATTATGTAGTAATACACCAGATAATCTAAAAAAATTCAAAAAAAGATTAGGGAAGAAATTTGTGATAGGAGAGGTACCATTGAAAGGGGTTAAACCTAAGATGTTTACATTTTGTACTAGGACAGTTTACCTAGGGGCAGACTTTTTATAGTTTATGCGCTAGATCGTTTATCTTTAGTGATAGTAATATAGACTCTTTAGCTGTTGATATTTCTGAAGATTTACCTCAAATTCTGGGAAGGCAAAGATTGTTTGAAAATCCATGGAAAAACGAAGCTACTTTTTATTATAGATCTACCTGTGACTACAGAAAAATTAGTCAAGAGGAATTTGATAAAGAACTTGAAAGAAAAAAGAAAGCTACTAGTGACTTATTATCTGCATTTAGTACAGCTTTAGATGATGTTAAGTATAATTTAGCTAAGAAGTATCAAAGTGATGTAAAAAGTAATAATTATAAGAATGATTATATAGCTGTAAACGAACATCAGGGTGGAACTTTAGTACCTGCTCTTAATAATTTAGTATTGGTTAACGAGATTAGAGCTTTTAAGATACAGCAAATAGATTATAAAGATAGATTTACTGTATTCTCAACAGTTCATAATACTTTATCTCGGATGATATAGTTAATAGAAAGATATCAGATTTTTTTAAAGGAATATCAAGAATTAGGTACTTTTAAAGCCAAACTTAAACTTCTTTGTGAATATAGTTTTAATGATCAAATTATAGGAGTAGTATTAGATCAGATTGGAGAACATGATAATATTAAATCTTACTATACAGCACTCGGACCTCAAAAACTTAGAGCACTAGGATATGATAGATATAAAATCGAAAAAGAGCTTGGAATAGTTACATTTAGTCAAGAAGCTTTTAGTTAATACTATTTATTCAGAATTTAAAGTTGGAGATAAATTGACATTAGCTAATATAAAATCTAGACTAGAGTATCTTTATCCATCAATTTCCTATACAGCTACTCCTAAGGCAAAAGATTTAGAAAATTATTTTGAAGTTAAATTGATATATGTTACAATTTTAGATGAAACTACAGGAAAGAAGAAACAAACAAAGGGTTATGAATTATTAAAAAGAAAATAAATATAGAAAAAAAGAGGGAAATAACAAATCCCTCTTTATTTTTCTTCCTCTAAACCTCTAAAACACGTATCCCAGAAGGTGTTACCTAATAATTGAGAGAAAATTTCAGGTTCTCTCAAGGTTTATACTAATTAATTAAAAAATAATAATGCTAATAAAGAATGGAAGACGATTATTTGTTAGATGAACAAGAAGACCTAGAAAATCAAGGATATCTAGGTCCAGACGAAACAGGAGATGATTCTGACGACGATGACTCTGAAGGTTCTGATGAGAGTATTATTGGAGATGACGAGGATGAGAAGAAAATTAAAGTAGATGAGTCTCAGTATGAAGGTAAGATGACTAAGGACGAACTTTGGTTATCTACAGCATACGATGACATAATAGCAGCAGGAAAATTGGATAAAGATAATGCAATTGAAGATGCTGTTACTACTATAGTTTGGGCTAATCCTAAACATACTTCAGTTAATACAGTCGGAAATATTATTAAAGATTTGTTTCATAAGCAAGGTCACTCTCGTATGGTTAATAGCCTCTATACACCTGATACTCCTTTACGCGGAGAAGATGTTGATATAGACTTTAAAGATGAGGATGATTCTGGATTTAATAAGAGATATGCTGAAGAAGCGAGAAACCAAATAGCAAGATTCATAGAATTTTTGGCTACTCGTGATATTAGCAAAGACTCTATTATATCAAAGCGAAGAAAACAAAGACAAATTCCAGCTTTTATTATTTTCTTATTCTCTTCTGGTATGTATGACTTAATTGTTGAATGTCCTACTATGCCCGAAGAATATGCAACTCAGATAAAAAGAAGCAATGAGAAAAATCCTAAAAGCTAAGTATGATATCGTCGAAGAATTAGCAAAGAAGTACGAAGAAATGGGTAGACAGGCTGTGGCAGATCGAGTTAGAAAGTTACAGTTATCATGGTTTAATAAAGAACCAGCCGAAATTAGATCATCAGCCGAATACTCTGATCTCGAGCTTACTTATGATGACGTATTGGTTTATCGTGAATATAGATCCAGATTTACTAATACATCAAGAGCTATTACTCAAGATATTATTTCAGATATGATTGAGGTAGTTATAGATAAAAAGCAGGAGTTTATGAAAGATTAAAAGACAAGACCAGATCAGATGCAATATCAGATGTAAAACAAGTATATAAAGATTGGTCAAAAAATAATCCTGACGATTCTGAACTAGCTACTAAGATAATTTGGAAAGATGTCGAAGGAATGGTTAAACAGTAAAAAATATTAAAATTTTATGTCAGTATCTCTTGAGTTACTAACCGATGAAGCTATCATCGATTATACTAAAAGTGATGGAAAAGATCAAGTTCTATTTAATCATAGAGACTTGGACCTGAAGTACAATGGAATACAACCTATCGCCGGTGGAGTCTATGATGTCGATATTTTTGGCTCACCCATGGAAGATAGATGTATTTGTGGAAAAATTCGACAACCCTCTGCTGAACCTTTTCCTCATTGCGGGGCAAGAGTATTTACAAGAGAAGAGGGATTGAGAAGATTTGCTAGAATTGAACTTCCTTTCTATTACTTGAATGATTTACGTTTTGATATCTTTAAAGAACTTTTCGAAGATATTTTTAAAGATAGTAAAATTGTATTAGATTTCTTTGGAGACGATCTTCGAAGAAATGGTTATAGTGCAAGAGGAGCGAAGAAATTAGGTATTAAAGTTTTTGATACCTGCCAGTTCGAATATAATCCAACAACAAAAGAACTAAAAATATCAGAATTTATTACTGATGAAGCTCTATGTTCTTACGAAGGATTAATTAAAATTATTGAAGAACATTTTCCCGCTCGTCTTACAGAATTTAAAAAATTAATTAATCGGTATTACCTAGTACAACCTGCTATGATGAGACCTTTTACTCTCGGAATTAAAAACAGGGGAAAAAAGTAATGGGATCTCATAAACTTAGTATTTGGTACTCTATTATTATCAGACTTTGTTGCGTAGAAGATAAAAAATCTAATGACTTGAACTATGAGGAAGTTACATCTAAATTTAATACCCCTGGAGAAAGAGTTAGATATACAGCCCTTCTACGTGCTCTCCTAAATGCTGGAAAAAAAAAAGAAGCTACAGCACTACTTAATACATCTAAAGAAAATCTAGCACGTGACTTGTATTCTGTCCGTACTAAAAATTCTGCTAGATGCCCAATTATACCTAGTACTACATTAGCTATCGATGAAATCTCTGTTCCAATACATATCGCTTATGAAATGTGTCGGGAAGGTTTCTTAGATTACTTAATGAAAGAGCTGAATTTTACCAAAAACGAAGCACTCAAAGCAACAAAAGAAGAATATAATAATCCGGAAACTCTGAAAATGTTTAAAGAGTATGCGGAAAAACAAATCGTACTAATGGTTTCCTAATTGGTACGTTAGGTGTGAATCCTAGAATATATAATGTGAATTATGTATTAAATTTTGTGTATTGCTGGGAAGAATTTTATTTCTAATCAGCAGTTGAAGATAATTTATTTATACGAATTTATAATAATTAAAATACTAGAATATTATGAAGGTACTTAGAATTAAACACTTCTCTTCTCTAGTATCTACACAACCAATTTTTAATAGATCTGAACATATGAAGCAACTACATGCTCAAGGAAGATATCAAGGTACTTCTAAAATTGGTATATGGAATTCTAGTGAAGAGAAGAGACAAAGAATGGCATTACTTGGAGCTAAAAATGCTTTAGATAAAAATTCTAAAGGTTATGGATCTGAGTATGCAATGAGAGTAAATAATAGAATATTACTTGGAAATAAATTTCAAGGAGAAACTGGTTATTTATATTTTGTAAGATATCCGAAATCAATAAAAATTGGATTTTCAAAGAATTGGGAACGTAGAATTAATACCCAATTGATGAATCAATTTCAAATACTTGGTGGAAAAGTTGTAGCAATTATATCAGGACCTACCAATGAACTAGCTGATCTCGAGTTTGATACTTTTATTAAATTTCAAAAATATACTAAACTGTCTAAAGACGAAACAAGGTATACTGAATTTTTAGATGATAAAATTAGAAAAGACGTATATAACTTTTTGGATGATAAAGTAAAAAATAATAGTAATTTGAAATTTATTATACAAAATAAAATAAACCTTTGAAATTTATGACACAAGAAGAAATTAAATACCATAATCAACTATGGTATTATAAAACATATAATCAACTTATAGATAAATGTATACAATTGGAGTCTGATGGTTATCCAGAAGATATGTATACAGAGGTTCACCATATATTACCTAAATGTATGGGTGGAACAAATAAGGAAGATAATTTAGTAAGAATGCCTGTTAGATATCATATAATGGCTCATTTATTACTTGTAAAAATATATCCAAATATAGGAAAAATAATATATGCAGCTAATATAATGATTGTCGGAAATAAAAATACAAGAGCTGAACGAAATCTAGCTTTAAATCAATTCTCTACAAAAACTATTAGTCAATTAAGGGAAACTATGGCAAATTATCAGAAAGGAAAACCTTTATCAGAAGAACATAAGCAGAAAAATTTCTTTTGCATTAAAAGGAAAAGTACATTCTGAGGATCATAATAGAAAAGTTTCTGAATCTAAAAAAGGAAAACATTTATCAAAAGAAACGAAAGATAAGTTAAAGTTGTCCCATTTAGGTAAAAGTCTTTCTGAAAGTCATAAAAAGCTATTGGAAACGCTCTTCGTGGAAGAAAAGGAAAACCTCTCTCTGAGGAAGTAAAGAGAAAATTTCTAAAAATAATAAAATGTCAAAAAAAGCTGTTCAGGATTATAATGGTGTAATTTATAATAGTATCTCTGATTGTTCTAGAAAATTAAATATTCCAGATAGTACTATTAGTTATTGGATCAAAAAACATCCTGAAAAAGGTTTTAAATTCGTATAAATAAATTAATCACAATTCAACGACTATGGACAAAACCAGGCTAGTGTTGTGATAACCTAGTTTTAACCATGGAAAATATAGTCTTTGCAGGGTAGAAAATATCCTGGATAATCAATTATAATGTTGGCTAAAGTATTGATTATCACAGAGTTAATCGCCAACCGAGTCTTCATGAATATTCGATTTTTGCAATGCGCCTTCGAATTCATGATGACTATACCATATGTAATAGTGTGGCCTAATAAAAGAGATATTAGGAAAATATCAATAATTGCTAGAAAGAGATAATAAATCTAATTAGCAGGGGAAATATAAAAATCCCTTCAACGACTATAAATGATATGGATTAAAACCAATGATATAGTCTACTTAGTAAATGAGAATATTTTTACATAAAAGTGACACTTTCCCATAAACAAACTTTGTGGGAATGAAATCTCACAAAATGCTGGAAATCTAAAAAAAAAAGAAATCAGCATCTTGGAAATTTAAACCAAGTTCAACGACTAAATATGAGACTAAGAGAATATCTTAGATGATATAGTCTGTCTATATATTAATGTTATATAGATTAACGACAAGTTTGTGAACCTTTAAATGCAGATTTTTAATAAAGTCTGAAGTTTGAGATATAACTTAAGAATTGTTAGAATTGCTAGAAATTATGTAAAAAAATATAACTAGCAGTCTAGAATATAATATCTAGATTCAACGACTATGTGAACAACTAATGGTAGAGCAATACCATTAGAAGATATAGTCTAATATTAAATCAATTAGGAATAATTATTAATATCGTTTGATGGTGATACCGTTTCTATTTGTAGAAGAGTAGCTTAGATTATTTTAATTCTAAGAAAATTCTATTAAAATGCTGGAATATAGATGAAATAAATCAGCATCATCGAACAAGAGTGAGATGTTCAACGACTAAATATAGAACCATACTATTGTATGGATAATATAGTCTATCTTATAAAATATTTTATAAGATGTCAGTTGGTACCACCCGAAGCTAGCCAAGAAACATACGAGAGAATGAGTCCCTCGATATGTTACGGTTTATAAAAAAAAATAATGAACCTATTTATAAATTTAATCACGAAACCCTTAAAATAATTAGGGGCAAGTAATTTTATTACTTGAAAATTTTACATTATTGCTGGAATTATTTTGAAAAATTTAATCAGCATCTAAAATTAATACTATTTTAATTTTATATACTTTTATTAGTTAAATAATTGAATTATGAATGATATTAATGAAGTATATGAAAAATATTCGAAAGTTAATCAATATAAAAATGTAGGATTAACTGATTTTTTATAAAATAGAAAAATAATACTAAATACTATTTCTTGCCTGATTGGATTTCTAAAAAGAAAGAGAATCATTGGGTAGCATCATTTAGACTAAAACGTTGGTTAAATGATGATGTAGATAAACAGATTTATTATGACTTAGTCCATTTAGGATTAACTTCAGTAAATGATAGACCTAGATGTGAATTTTGTAATAAGGAATCTAGATTTGACATAACTAGAGGAGGATATTTAGGATTTTGTCCAGATCATATGATAAAACATAGATCTAAGTTGGTAAGTGAAAAATTAAAAGGAAGACCTTTAAGTGAAGAAAAATAGGAAGAAGCTAAGTTTAGCTAAGAAAGGTAAGAAATTAACTGAAGAGCAAAGACTTAAACGTCCTAGAGGCTATCATTTTCATCTTAGTCAAGAAGCAAAAGATAAAATATCTAAATCTAAGAAAGGAAAAGTAATGTCTAGAGCTTATTATAAATCTGGAACTTATGAATCTCCTAAATGTAAAGAAAAGATATTATATTTATCTTCTTACGAAAAGAGATTTTTTAACTATTTGTGACTATAGCAAAAGTTTATTGTATCTATTGAAATTCCTGATCCCATTAGATATAATTATTCTGGAGGAAGTCACAATTATTACCAGATTTTATAATTACCACTGATTCAGGATTAAAAAAATAATGGTGGAAGTTAAGGCAAAAAATTTAATAAATAACGATAAAGTTATTGCAAAACGATTAGCTGGGAAAAAGTGGTGTAGGGGAAAATAATATAAAATACGTTACTTTAACAGAAAGAGACCTTTATATAAATGTTAAATATAAAAAACAGATAAATAAAAAATTTATATATCTATAAGTATGTAGTTTAAAATAAACTTTAGGTATATAAAATTAGAATAGTATTAATTTTAGTTCAACGACTATAAGTAAAACAATTATTTGTATAATTGGTTATATAGTCTCGTTATATATGAAAATATATAAATAACGGAAATGGATTAGCGGTAGCGACGGAATATGTATTTGATGATCAGGAAGAGTTAAAGAGTCCGAGGTATTTTTTTTTATACAGATTATGTCCAATTACTTAAAGATGCAGAAATAGATAAGAAAATAAAAAGTAGGTACACCAATTGTATTTACTGGAAAAATAGGCAATGTGGAGTATCAATCAAAAGTTACTTCTTATGGTCGCCTTAGAATTTCGAAAATTATTGATGCAGATATAGATAAGATTGGAATATTCTCTAACGAGTTTGAACGTATCGGAGCAAAGAGCGCAACAAAATTAAGCCTGTACCTAAATCAATTCCCTGACGGAGTTGAGAAAAGAAAGGCTCTTACAAAAATTTGCGCTTAGAGTCGTTACGTTAGCAGGTGTCGTAACTTTTGATTATAAAACGTTATATGCAGATTGTGACACTGAAACTTATAAGAGAATTTGTAATGTTGCGGATTCAAAAGATCTTACTGATAAACAGAAACTTCTTATAATGACAGAGGAATTTAAAAAATATGAGAAAGAAGTTTCTGAAAGTTTTAGTTCAGACTTAAAGAATGAACTAGCACGCGCAAATCGTGTAAAACTAGCCTCAATTGTAGCTATGAGTATGCCCCAATTTATTACGTCAGGGGTAGATGAACGTCCTGTTATAACTCGAGGAACTTTACTCTCGGGATATACAGAAAAAGATTATCAGCTTCATGCGATCTCTTGATTTGACCTGATCT
>VOFI01003204.1_pt1 | contig 15640 bp, 21 predicted proteins | sample 5384131 | NCBI WGS metagenome assembly VOFI01 (sample SAMN12384728, study PRJNA508395) | human gut metagenome | isolation source: healthy gut H | host: Homo sapiens
TTCTGCAAACAACAGCTCCATTTGGTGATAGCCCATACGGCTGGCCACCATACACGGGTCGCGCAGGGTCGGGAACCGCCGCGCTGCACATGTCCCAGAATCGTGGCACGGCTTTCAATGCCCGTCTTCTGAATGCGTTCGGTGATCTCCTCGGGTCTTTCCTACCCCTTCCCGCCACTACGACGATGTTTTGCTGGTTGCCTGCGCAGCCTTCCTTTGCTGCGGTCCATTAATATCCTTCTGAAATCATAAGGATTTCACCATCGTGTAATGGCTCCCACGGCAATCCCTGGTATGCCACGGGGCGATATCGCCGCAGCGGCGTCCCATGACTTCTACAACGCTGCAGCGGTCATGAGATTCGGTGGTGTCACGGATGCGGTCGATCATCTCCATCGCGGTATTCAACGCCGTGTCGTAACCAATGGTATAATCGGTACAGGCGATATCGTTGTCAATGGTACCGGGAATCCCAATACAGAGCACGCCGGCGCCGGTCAGGTCTCTGGCGCCGCGGAAAGAGCCGTCTCCGCCGATCACCACAACGCCGTCTATTCCCAGATTACGGCAAGTTGCAGCAGCTTTCTGCACGCCCTCCGGCGTATTGAATTCGGGGCTGCGGGCAGTAAAAGAGCCGTGCCTCCATGCTGGATGATATCGGAAACACTGCGCATGCTCATCTCATGGAGATCCCCATTCAACAGGCCGTTATAACCCCTCATGACCCCATACACCTTCATGCCGAATGAGAGGCCTGAACGCACCACCGCACGCACTGCGGCGTTCATTCGGGAGCATCCCCACCGCTGGTCAATACTGCAATACTTTTTCGCACCCATTTTCTTTTTCCTCCAACTATTTCTGATCGGGCACCGCCCGTTTTGATAAACTGTATCAACATTAATTATAACAAACGTCAAAAAATTATCAAGAGGTTCCGGCAAGATTTTACAGGGCAACTCGGCAAATTTCATCCCTTCAACGCCATTGTCCCCGAAATGCCACATTTTCTTCTCCCAGCAGCTTTTCCAGCGCTGTGAGCAGCGGCCGGTTCACCTCCACCCGGTACTTGGCAGAAGTGCGTACCAGCTTACCCGTATTCCGCATGGCGATATAGACGTCGCTGGCCCCTTCAAACAGCTCAATATACTGCAGCGCCTTGCGATATCTGGGGTCATGCTCGAATCCACCTTGAGATACAAGCCCTCCCGCACCGGCTTTTGAGGCTTGTCAGATCCTCCGGCAGCGGTGCTCTCCGGCGGGCGTTCCAGCCCGTCGCAGACAAATTTGGGCTCTTTCTCCTCTGTAAAGCTCAGACGCCCCGTGCTTCCACGACGGAACCTTCAAACAGCAAGTTCCCATACTGCTCCAGAGTCCTGGGGAAAACCAGGGCCTCTATGGTTCCATACATATCCTCCAGGGTGACAAAAGCCATACTGGCATTGCTTTTCGTAATCTTCTTTTTACCCCTGTGATAATGGCCAGCAGCGTCACGCGCTGGTCATCCTGGTATTCTCAATCTCCCGCTCCGCACTGAGAAAAATCTCGTCTATTCTGGCATAAAGCTCCCGTGCGGAAAAGGGTGGAATAGGACGCCATAGGATGGCCGGAGAGGTACATTCCCGTGACCTCCTTTTCCATGGCCAGCTTGTCCTGGGGCGGAAAATCGTCCGCATGGGGAAGGGATGGTTCCCCGCCTTCGCTGGCTCCGGCAGTGTCGAAAAAAAGCCCATCTGGCCTTCCACATTCTTCCGCCTGTCCTCTTCCAGACCGTCAGCACGGGCCCCACTGCCCGCAGCATCTCCCGGCGGTTATTGCCCAGGCCGTCCAGAGCGCCGCTCTTTATCAAAGCTTTCCACCGCACGGCGGTTCATATCCCTGCTGAACATCCTCTTGCAGAAATTGTAAAAGGAAGTGAAATCCCCGCCGCTCTTCCGTTCTGCGATCATCCTGAGGATCACACCTTTCCCCAGGTTCTTTACGGCCAGCAGGCCAAACCGTATGCTCTTACCACTACGGTAAAACCGTTTCGCTGTAATTTACGTGGGGCGGCAGCACAGAGATATCCAGACGTTCGCATTCCTCGATATATTCCGCCACCTTGCCGGTCTGGCCCAGCACGCTGGAAAGCAGCGCCGCCATATATTCGCAGGGATAGTGATATTTCAGGTAGGCGGTCTGGTAGGCCACCACCGCATAGGCGGCGGCATGAGATTTGTTGAACGGCATAAGAGGCAAAATTTGAATTTCCTTTAAACAGCGCTTCTGGGCTGTGGCTTCATCCACTCCGCGGTTTACGCAGCCCTGCACTTCCCAGGTGCCGTCCTCCCGCCGCTGCCCGTGGAAAAATACCTCGTGTTCCCTGTTCAGCACATCATGCTTTTTCTTTTGACATGGCCGCCGTACGATATCAGCCGCGTCCCAGGGAGTAGCCCGCCAGGTCCCGGAAGATCTGCATCACCTGCTCCTGGTAGAGATGATGCATCCCCCGGTGGGCATCCAAAATATTCCGCAGCCGTTCATGGCGGTAGTGGACGGACTCCGGATTTTTTCCGGCTCTCCAAATATAGGGGGAATGAACTGCATGGGGCCGGGACGGTACAGGGAGATAATGGCAATCAAGTCCTCCACGCAGGCGGGCTGGGCCTGGACCAGCAGCCGCTTCATCCCCGGGGGGACTCCAGCTGGAACACCCCCTCCGAATGGCCCTCTGAAAGCATGCGGCGGAACACCGCATTGTCGTCCTCTGGGGCAAAGTTCTTGGAAAAGCCCGCTTCCCGGCGGCGCACCAGCTTCTCCGCGTGGTCGATGACAGAGAGGTTCCGCAGGCCCAGAAAGTCCATTTTCAGCAGGCCCAGCTTTCCTCAATGGCGGTCATGGTGTACTGGGTGACCACCGCGTCGTCATTTTTAGATCCAGCGTGCACATAGTCCTGCGGCCATGGTACCGAAGCGTGACGATTTGCGCCACATGGTCGGCGCCGTATTTTTTCCACCACGTATTCAATGATCTCATCCCGGCGCTCATCGCTGAAATCAATGTCAAAGTCAGGCATACTCACCCGTTCCGGATTCAAAAAAGCGTTCGAAAATAAGGCCGTAACGGATGGGATCCACATTGGTGATTCCCATGGTAGGCCGCCAAACTTCCGCTCCGGAGCTGCGCGGCCCGGCTACGGGGATATCCACGCTTTTTGCATAACGGATAAAATCCTTATCGACAATGAGGTAATAGTTTACATAACCCATCGTGCTGATGGTTTCAATCTCATAGTCCAGCCGGTCCTTCAGACTCTGGTCCGGTGTTCCCCATACCGGCGCAGCAGCCCTTCCCCTGCACATACGTACAAAAAAATTCCTCATTCCCGCTGCCGTCCGAGTTTCAAAATGAGGGAGCTTTTGTCTTTCCGAATTCAAATTCCAAATGGCAGCGTTCCGCGATCTTCACCGTGTTGTCGGCTGCCTCAGGCAGCTCCGGAAACAGGGGCCCGCATCTCTTCTTCCGTCTTGCAGTAGAATTCCTCTGAACCAAATTCCAGGGTATCCGCATCTTTCAACCGTCCGGCCTTGTCTGAATGCAGAGCAGGATGTGATGCATTCTGCTGTCCTCTGAGGCGCGATATAGTGGCAATCGTTGGTCACCACCAGCGGGATTCCCGTTTCCCGGGACATGCGGATGATATTGGTTTACATAATGTTCTCCATCCCAACCCGTGATCCTGCAACTCCAGATAAAAATCCCTTCGCCGAAGATGTCCCTGTACTGCAGCGCAGCTTCTTTGGCCCCCTCGTAATCATTTCTGGCAAGGGCCCGGGGAATCTCGCCCGAAAGGCAGGCGGAAAGGGCGACAAGCCTTCATGATACTGCTGAAGCAGTTCAAAATCCACCCGGGGCTTGTTGTAAAACCCCTCTGTCCAGGCTTTGATACCATCGTAATCAAATTCCGGTAACCGGTCTCATTCTCGCAGAGCAAAACCAGATGGCGGTTTTTCGCGTCGAATTCGTGAACCTTATCAAACCTGGTGCGCTTTGCCACATAGACCCGCAGCCGATGATCGGCTTGACGCCCCGCTTTTTGCGGCCTTATAAAATCGATCACACCGTACATACAGCCATGGTCCGTGATAGCTACGGCGTTTTGACCCATTTCCTGAATGTGGTCCAGAAGCCTTTCTATCCGGCATGCACCGTCCAAAAGACTGTATTCTGTGTGCAGATGCAGATGTACAAAAAGCCATACAGGACCTCCTTTTTCCCTGTTCACTCCACCTGGGAGCCAAAAAATAGTATTCCATACCGATATTGTTTTTTTCCGTCCCCCCCAATAGGTTTCGATGCAAACCAGGTAATTTCCCGGCTCCTCCAAAGAGAGTGAACCAACTCTTTTTCTCCGTGTATCCTTGAATTCATCCGTATAAATCGTGAAATAAAAGGATCCGTTTTCCCGAATTCCCTTCATACTTGGCTGTGATATCGTCGTTGTAGGCAAGCTAAAGGGGCCTCTTCCCCGATTTCTTCAGGAACCAACCGCCTCTCTTCCCTCTTCTTTCCATCCTCGGTCCGGTAGATCTCATTTCCAAGAGGGATAACGGATTCTCCGCAGCGGATTGTCACGGAGCCCACCTCCGGCGGCCCGTTTCCGATCCTTCCCAAAACCAGGTACAGGATGCCCAGGATTCCCAGCAGCACAACGGTTGCTCCGCCGAATTCCAAGAGCTTTCGTTTCATAGTGCCTCCCCAATATGTTTCCATACTATTTTCTATCGCCCTTTTATATCATAAACAACTTTAGCTAGGTATGTGATTTTCAAAAGCCCAGTTTCTTTGTTTCCATAATTTTTGTTTACATAATATTTTCTATGCCTTTTCTCCCGCAATCTTTTCCCCCAGCTGCAGCAGCCGCTGAAGACGGTGATTGACGCCGCTGCGGCTGATTTTCAAAACCTCCCCAGCTCCCGCAGCGTCATTTCCGGGTTTTCCAGCCGGAGCCGCGCCAGCTGCTGCAGCTCTTCTGGCAGGGGAGCCGATTCCCACCGTATCGCTGATCACCGCAATAGCCGCCGTCTGCCTGGCGGAGGCGGAATAGGTTTATCCATATTGGCGGTTTCAAAATTAGTCTTCCGGTTGATATTATTCTTGGCTTCCTTATACATTTTACCTGCATCAGTTCCATAGATGCCGCGGAAGCCCCCAGATAGGTCAGCAAATCTTCGATTTTGTCCGCTGTCTTTCAGATAGACCACATAGGAACTTTTCTCTCCGCAACAGCAGGAGCTGCCGGGAAAGCCTCCGTCTCCTCAAAAGCGTACAAAACTCCCGCGCCAAATTCCGGTAGGGTACAGAAAATTCAGATGATATTCCTTATTGGGGTCCGTAGCTGTTCCGCAGGCCAGAAAAGCCCCCGCAGGAAAGCCTACACAGCAATCGCCTTTCAAAATTCCCCGGTTGATTCGCAGGCTGGGCTCTCTTCCCGTATGTCCAAAAATTTGCAGAAGCTGTTCTCTGGAGGCGTCATCCACAAGCTCTACCCGGTAGGCGGGCTTTTCGCCTGCTGACCGCAAAACTCATCTCCACCTGAACACCGGCGGCGGCACGCCAGTTCGACATTCTCCGCGCCACATCCCATGTTCAGTCACATAAGCGGAGTTTTTGAGGGAAGCATTTTGAAAAAAGCCAAATACCGTAGCATTCAGCCTTTAAGCAGCAGAGCTTCCTATTTCTCACTTTACATAATTCATGTTTGATTTCTGGAGGAAAACGACATCGTACTCTGCAATTCCATAGCCCGGCGGCTCGAAGTGCGGGCCGCCCGCATACAATCTCTTCCGCCCTTTCCGGCACAATGTGACTCAATGCAACATTTTTCGCAGTTTCCGGCAATCCCGGCATAGTCCACTGCTGAAAAGTCCGGTGGTGTCCACCAGGATACGTTCCCCAGAGAAAAATCCTCCATCCCCCCGGGCTTTGATTCCTCCACAGTACTGCTCCAGGCTCAGCTGCGGTTCCAGCTCCCTTCCCGCCGGGCCGCTCCGGGTAACAGGTGTTCACTACATGGCCACGGTGTCTGCCGGGATCCTTTGCCTCTCCAGAAAACGTTGGTACAGCACCTGTACTTCTCCCGTCAGCAGGACAGTGACAGCACGGTACCGATAGCGCCGGAACAGTTCCTCTATTCCCGGCATGGAGACGGCTTCAAAATTGTTTTCCAGCAGAAAAGGGCTTCCGAGCCGCATCATCTGTTCGGCAAAATAGTACATTATCTCCATACTGCCCATCCCCAAAGCCACTCTTTTCCTCCCTGCTGCGGAAGCCCGACAGTATCGAACAGCAGCTCCTTGATTTTGTCCTTAGACATCATGGGCAACCTCAGTTCTTTTTGAAGGTAGGCGGCAAGCGTACTCTTCCTGAAGCCGGGATTCCCGTCACCAGCACCCCAACCATAAAGCGTTCCCCTGTGGTACGGCAATTTAAAACTTTTGAATATCCCTATGGGTAATACTGGTTCTTGATTCCTTTCCGGGACAAATAATCGCACATATACTGTGCCAGCGCCACGGAACGGTGGTGCCCGCCGGTGCAGCCCACCGCTATCACCAGCTGGCTCTTCCCCTCCTTCCCGTACAGGGGCAGAAGATAATCCACCATGTCGGTAAAGCGGGAGACAAACCCCTTCGTCTCTTCCTTTTCCAATACATAATCCCGCACCGGCGCATCCAGGCCGTCTGGGGACGGAGCTCCTCCACATAGAAGGGGTTAGGCAGGCAGCGTACATCGAAAACCAGGTCAGATTCCATGGGATTCCATATTTAAAGCCAAAGCTAATGCAGTGCACAGACAGGGAATCGCTGGCACTGCTGAGAAACAGCTCGGTGATGCGCGTTTTCAGCTGCGCCGGGGACACGCCCGAGGTGTCAATGACATAATCGGAGCATTCTTTCACAGGCTGAAGCATCTCCCGCTCCAGCTTTACCGCCTGCTCCAGCGAGCCGTTCAGATCATCGGAAAGCGGATGCTTGCGGCGCGTCTCTTTGAAACGGTTGACCAGCACCGCGTCAGAGGAATCGAGAAACAGGATCTTATATTCCCGTTTTTTCCCGCTTTAATGCTTCCATTGCGGTAAAGAAGGATTTGAACAGCTCCCGCCCCTGGTGTCCGGTCACCACAGCCACCCGGCCCATCAGTCCCTCCGATTTGACACAGAGGTCGTAAAATACAGGAATCAGCGCCGGCGGCAGATTGTCCACGCAGAAAAAAGCCGATGTCCTCCATAGCGTGCATGGCCCGGGTTTTGCCTGCACCGGAAAGTCCTGTCACCACAACAAATTCCATACTATTTTCCCTCTTTCCGCATGTTTTCTTTATCCACTATATAGATTCCTCTTTTTAAGAAGCACTTGGAGACTGCGCCGCGCCTATTCCGTCATGCGCACTTCACACTCCAGCTGAATCCCTTTTTCCCGGTATACCGTCTCCCGAATCCTGTCGATCAGCTGCAATACGTCCCCCGCAGGACGCATTGCCCAGATTCACAATAAAGCCGGCGTGCTTCGGGCTTACCTGCGCCTCCCCCACGGTGAGCCCCTTCAGCCCGCAGCCTTCTGATCAGCGCGGCGGCGTAGGCTCCTTCCGGCCGCTTGAAAACGCTGCCCGCACTGGGCATGTCATAGGGCTGCTTTTCCTTCTGCGCTGCATCAATTCTTCCATCTTTCCGGAAATTTCACTGCTCCCCGGTTTCAAGACATACTCTACCGACGTGATGATGTCCCCAGTCCCCGTATAGCGGCTTTTTCCGGTAGGAAAATTTCAATGCTTCCCCTTCGGCGACTCCCTTTATTCCCCGGCAGACACAGAATGTACCCGCCGGACCACGTCTTTCATCTCGCCGCCGTAAGCTCCCGCATTCATATAAGCCGCCCGCCCACGGAACCTGGGATTCCCCAGGCAAATTCCAAACCCGTCAGGCAGTTCTCCCGGGCAAAGGCGCACACTGGCTAAAGTAGCGGCCGCACCGGCCCGCACCGCCGCGCCGCCTATCAATTCTACCTTTCTGAAATCTCCGGAAAGGGAGAGCACCGCCCGGCGAATTCCCTGGTCCGAAACCAGAAGGTTGGAACCGTTGCCCAGTACAAAATAGGGTGTGTTTGAATCGTGCAGCGCTCCCAGCATACAGCTCAGCTGTTTGACCGTTTTCACAATGTAAAAACGGTCGGCAGGTCCGCCGATGCGAAAGGTGGTATGCAGCTTCATGGGTTCATCCCTGCGGATTTCACAGCCGCACGCTGCGGCTGCATGGTCGGTCAGCATGTAATCAGGCATCAAATCTTTCCTCCCGGAATTCATTTTCTGGATCGGGAATGGATCAGTAAGGTCTGGTCTCAAATATATTCGTATAGGCCCTGAGATAATCGTTCAGCCGCTTCTCGGAGGCATTTAAAATTAGTTCCTCAGGGAAATCGATTTCCTCCAGCATCCGCAGTGCATGGGAAAAATTCCCCACCTGTGCCTCAAAGTGGGCGTCGGAATTCACAACCCGGGGGCACGCCGTATTTCTTGCAGGCCAAAGCGATCTTTGTGCAGTTGGGAATATTCCGCTTTCTGGCGTCAAAAGAGTGGTTGTTGATTTCCACCAGCTTGTGATTTGCTCCGAATTCTGGATCACCCGGTCGTAATCGTAGGCAAAATTCGGGTCCCCGCTGTGCGCGATCACATTGACCCGGGGATCCTTCGCCACCTGCAGCCACAGATGGGTGCATTTTTCCACATCCGGATCACGAAGCTCTTCCAGTCCGAGATTGTGAATGGATGCTACAATCCAGTTGAGCTTGGGCACATCCGTTCCTCCACATCCAGCGCACCCTCAAAATCCAGGGACATTTGCTTCGATACCGCCGATCGTCATCACGCCCCGGTAGTAAAGCGGCAGCTCGCACAAACAGCCGAAATACCAATCTCTGGGAGAGCCCGGCATCGTTTTGGCATGATCGGTCACCGCCAGGGCATAAAGCCCACGGTCGGCGGCAGCCCGCACCATCTCGCTGAAAGTGCTGTAGGCGTGGGTGGAAGCCAGGGTGTGGGTATGAAGGTCGGCAATTATATTGTATCCCATCGTTTGGGTCATCCTCTCTTACGTCTTGAAAAATCTGCAGATTTCAGATGTCCAGGTCGCGTTTGATATCGTCGCTCTGCAGCACGGAAATATCCATGCCCAGGCTGGAGAGCAGCTCCTGCGCCGCATTGTAGCCCATTTTTTCTGCCGGTTATTCATGGCGGCCACCTCAATGATCACCGCCAGATTTCTTCCCGGCTTAACTGGAATCGTCATCACAGGCACGCGGATCCCCAGGATTTCCGTGTATTCGCTGTCAATGCCCATCCGGTCGTAAACCTTAGTGGCATCCCAGATTTCCATATTGATGCACATATCTATTTTTTCGAGAGCTTCACCGCGCCCATACCAAAGATGCGCCGGGCATTGATGATACCGATCCCCTGAGTTCGATAAAATGGCGGATATTCTCCGGCGCCTGCCCTACCAGAGATTTGCTGGAAACCCGCCGGATCTCCACCGCGTCGTCCGCGATCAGCCGGTGCCCCCGCTTGATCAATTCGATGGCGGTCTCACTTTTTTCCCACGCCGCTGTCGCCCACCAACAGAATGCCTTCGCCGTAGACCTCGATCAGTACGCCGTGCCTGGTGATGCGCGGCGCCAGCTCCACATTCAACAGGGATACCAGGTCAGCCACCACATTGAGGTGGAATCCCGAGGACAGCAGGGGAATATCATACTTTTTCGCTGCGGCCAGCATATCCTCGCTGGATTCAATGCCCCTGGCCACAATGACCGGGGGGATGCAGGGCAAAGAAATGATCGATTGCCTCCGCCTTCGCTGCTTGCCGAAGCTTTTGAGCATTTCGATCTCAGAACGCCCCAGAATGGTGATGCGGTTGGGATCAAAATATTCACAGTAACCGTTCAACTCCACACCGGGCCGGTTGACGTCTCTGGATTTAATCAGAATTTCATCCGCGCTCCTGGGCAGATAGACCTCGCTAAGCCCCAATTCCTTAATGACCTTTGCCAATGCTATGGTATATTCCTCGACCATATCAATTACGTCCCCTTCCGGTTGTTTTTTTCATGAAGTTGCTCTGCTTTTCCCAATGTATTCCGTCCGGTACCTGCCGACGGGTTCCTCGCTCCAGACACGGGCTTCCTCTTAGCGTTCCGGGCCGAATCTTCCGCCATCGTTCCAATCCTGCCACAGACCGTACTCATCAACAATTTCCAGCATTTCTCAAAGGCTAGAGCGCCCGGCGGCACTCCTTCCAATCGTCCCTCTTGGCCTTGGACTGAAAGTGATCAGGAATTTTCAAAAACCATGTGCTCAGCCAGGGACCGCACTCTACTGCCAGGTAATGGTTTTTTTCCGCTTTGGGATGCCTCACTTCTTTCGACTCTGCCCTGAGATTTTTCCTCGCAGGCACAGTCCGCCATATATTGGCGGGATAGCGGCGCTTACTGAACGCTGAGTCTTTTCCAGCTGGATTTGGCACGCATAACATCCAGGGCCTCTACCAAAGGCAGATTACTGAGGCTTGACATAGAGGCCCGCAGTCCGGTCAAAAACTGGTATAAATACATTCTGGGCCTTTTTCCCCAGCAGATTTTCCATCCCCAGCGCAAAACCATCATCCGAACCGCTTTCTTTCTATTATAAGGAACCGACCCGAAAAATAAAAGCATCTCACGTTTTTTGGCGGAAAGAAATTCGAACCTCTTTGGTATCCAGACTCCTGTAAAATAGAAAAACGCAGGACAACACCGAGGCGATCACCCAACCCGCCGGCCAGGACATCCAGATTCCCTGGCCCCCTGTTCTGCGGAAAAAGATAGGCCAACACTACCCGCAGCACAAGATCAGTAAAGGTAGCTACCATAAAGCACTTCATAGCCCCCCCCCCCGCAGAATGCCGTCCGCCATCAGCTTCACAGCTATGAACAGGTAAAAGGGCGTGACAATCCGCAGAAAATCTGTGCCAGCCTGCATGGCCTGTACGCTGGCGGTATCCATAAACAGCGTCAGTACGCCGGAGCTGAGAAAGCAGTAGACCGCCGTAAAGGGCAGCGCCACAAGGGAGCGCCATGATCAGGCCGGAACGAAACCCCCTCTTCACCCCGTTCAGGGCTTCCCGGCGCCGATGTTCTGAGCGGTAAAGCTGGACAAGGAATTGGATAAAGCCGTAAACGAAGTTAACGCAAATTCAGTTTCACCGCTGCGCTGTAACCGGCAATGACGGAAGAGCCGAAGCCGTTGACCAAATTTCTGAATAAACAGGTTCCCCACGGAAATAAAGCTTTGCTGTAAGATACTGGCACCGCAATCACCGCAATTTTTCGAAATACGGAAAGAAAACAGCCTGCCGGGCTCTTTTGGACTCCATCCGCCTCACCCGGCGCAATACGGCAACCAACGCAAACACAGAGGCCGCGCCCTGTGCCAGAAAAGTAGCCCAAGCCACGCCGGCCACCCCCATATGAAATACCGCTACAAACAGGAGGTCCAGTCCGATATTCCCCAAAGAGGAAGCTTATAAGGAAATAGAGCGGGGTACGGGAGTCCCCTAAGAGCCGTAAAAAATACCGGAGGCAATGTTATAGAGGAACAGGAAGGGAAGCCCCCAAGTATACACGTTCAGATAAAAGAGCGGAGTCCCCTAAAGATATTGGAAGGAGTCCCCAGCACCGCAAGAATGGGAACCCCGAAAAAGGAGCCCAGTATAGTGAGCAGCAGGCTCAGCCTGCCCACCGACAGGATAGAGGTGTTCACCGCTGTCTTCATATTGCCCAGATCTCCCGCGCCAAAAGCTGGGAGATCACCACGGAACAGCCGATATTGCACCCCAGAGCAAAGGCCATAAAAATCATCGTAACTGGAAAAGAAGCTCCCACCGCAGCAAGGGCATCCTCTCCGGCAAATTTTCCGGCAATCACACTGTCTGAAATATTATAGAGCTGCTGGAATGCCACGCTGAGCAGCATAGGCAGCGTGAACCTCACCAGGATTCCCGCAGGCCTTTGTCATATCCGTTGTCATCCGCAACATCCTTTCTGAACCCGACCCATCTTATAAAACTTCTAAATAAACTTTCAGAACATTCCGTAACGCCGCAGTTTTCGTCCCGTGAGTGCGTTTTTCGCGCTGCTCCGGCTGAAAAACAGAGAAACAGATAGCAAATATTATAGCATGAATCATATTTCAAAAGCACAACAGGAAAAAAGAAATTACGATTTAAAACAAAAATTTTATTTAAAACTCCACTATATATCCAGCAAATTTTCTCCTTTTTGCTTTTTTTTTCACCATCTCAAAATTATAATAATAAAAGCTGAGTCAAGTACCACAGCAAAATATCGCGGGTGGAGCAGTCCGGTAGCTCGTCGGGCTCATAACCCGGAAGCGTCGTCAGTTCAAATCTGGCCCTCGCAATTCAGTTTGCCCCGGAACCACTATTAGGTTCCGGGGCTTCTTCTGTGTCTGGGAATATTTGCCGTTTTTGCTTCTGACCCTTTTTCAGACCCATACGGGGAAAGAACTGAAAGGTTTAGAAACTACTGAGAGAATGTTCCCCATAGTACTGGCCGCTTCTTTCTGCGCGGCGGTGGTGACATGGGGCGTAGGTGTCCAGCGTAAAAGCCCGCGCTGTAATGTCCCAGCATCCCGGATACCGTTTTTACGTCCACGCCGTTCTGTATCGCTAGGTGGCAAAGGTGTGGCGTGTAGATCGTGGAAACTGGCCTTTGAAGCCCTGCTCTCCCCAGCACCCGGTGAAGCATGTTCAACACACTGTCCGGGGAGATCGGCCCACCTGTGGGGGATGGAAACACATACTCACCGATACCTCTGGCGCTGGCCTGTCAAAATTTCTATTGCATCTGATCCTATTGACAGGGTGCGGGGTAGGGACTTCGTTTTCAGTGGGCTTCTACTACCTCACCATTGATTCTGGCACTTATGGCGGATGCAAGTGTTGCATAAGTTCAGATTTACATCTTCCCACTTCAGCCCCAGTAGCTCACCCCGGCGAAGTCCGGTGACCAATTCTTAGATAGTACATTCCTGAACACACTGCCAAGTTCCTGGCTTCCCGGAAAAATGCTGCAGCCACCTGGCTGTAAGTGTTTTCATTTCTCTATGCTCCACCTTTTGGGCAGGGGCGCAGGAATCAGCTGATTGGTTGAAATCAACTTTTTGACTCCTGGCCAATTCCAGCGGAGGAAATGATCTGGTGGATATTGCGGACAGTCTTGGGGCTGAGTCCCTTGGGTTTATTCTTTGACTCGACACGCCCACCCTGCCGCCCTCCAACAGCTTCTTGCCAAAGCTTTGCAGTTCCAGTGAGGTCAGCTTGTTCAGCGGGATGTCTCCGATGGCCGCTTGATATGGTTTTTGATGTAGCCTTGATAGGTCTGGTGTGAAGATGGACGCACCTTTGATTTTAGCGTAATTTTCTTAAACCATACGTCCATCCATTGCCCTACCGTATACCGTCCGGCTTTTCACTACATCCAGACCCTTGTTTTCCTCAATCGGCCTGTTTTAACTTCTCTTTTCGTTTCCGCCTGCGTTTTTTTCCAAGGACATTTTTGTAAATGGCTTTCCAGTGTCAGGATCACGCCCAGCAGTATACCGCCCCTCCCATCGACCCCATCTTTTTTCGCTTCCGGATATTGCGTTTCGTTATTCTACGCTTTGCCATGAAATCGCCCCTTTCTGTAACCACAGACCATACTATAAAGGCGGTGACAATGTCCACCTCAAATCGTTCGCTATCAGAGTTATCAAGTTCAGACACAAACAGGCAGAGAGAAAGAAAACGCCTTTCTTTGTTTTCTGCGGTGCAGATTAGCTATCGTTGGAGCCCAAAAGCTATTATGGAAGCTGTAAGGTGAGCTGAGTTAATCAGGCCCATTTCCAGAATAAGGTCTCGGCATACGGGTCAGCATACTGGATAAGGGCTCTGTTTCTAGATGCGGCGGGCAACACCAGCTTTGGAACAGCATAATGGGCTATTTTTTAGCATACGTCCTTGACCTGCCGTCCGGCTCTGCCGGACGGTGTCTTTCGGCGGTTTGCAGCCTCTGGCAGCATACCGCCTTTATCCTGCTCCGAAATCGGAGGGGCCTTTTGTCCCTTCTCCCACGATGTGTTTTTGCCTTTCTCCCCCTTTAAGGGGCTGGGGGAAAGCCGGGTTTGTGCCCGGCTCCTGCGGATCGGTGTATAGCCGGACGCTATGCTTGCCCTGCCCAGAGACAGGAATTCCTCCTGCTTGCGGGGTGTTCTGTGGTTCTGGCAGTTTTCGGAAACTTCCCCAGATTTGCCCCAAAAAGGCGGCTTTCCTGCAATGGTGGTGTCCCCCGTTCCTTATTTCCACCGGAAACCCGCTCAAAGGCTCGGAGGCCCCTCTCGTTCGCATCTGCCCGCACCTGCTCTGGATAGCTGCGCTTCGTTCCAAAAAAGTCCACCGCTTCCTGGATAGGACGGATCGTGTAGAGTAAGCTACCATTCCCTTTCTTTTGGCCATCCTTTTGTGCAAATGGACGTTGGCTCTGTGGTAATGAGTTTCTTTGCTTCGAGCCCCCGGACATGTTTGCTCACTATGTTCTTGCTCATTCCTACCGTCTTACCAATGGTGGAATAGCTGGGATAGCATTGAATTACCGAAAATAATTGTTGATTTTCTTTTGATGCAACATATATTCCATCTACTCACTTGTGTACCCCAATATAAAAGATGATTGTCCGGCAGTTAAAACGGGTGTTTTAAAGCTATCATTGTAGTTAGTGTCTTTAACAATATTTTGTGGGTTGTTCTATATAATCAATACTGAATCTAATTTGTCATACTCTACCCCATCGGGGCAAATCTTTATAAGTTCCTCTAGTTTAGTTTCATCATCACACTGATTTCGGCAATAATCTCATCAATCTCAGCACGAAGCTTATCAATTTTTGCGACAATTGTTTTTAATCTCAGCGTTTACTACATTGATATCAATGATCTCCTGTGTCTTTCTGCCTCCACATAAGAGCTTACGGAAAGATTATAATTTGCCTCGGCAATCTGATCCTTATCCACAGACTCTTGCCACGTGGGCACATTCCTCCTTTGCGGTCAAAACAGTTCCAGAATCGATATGGTCTTGGTCAACACATTGTTGTTGGTTTCCTTTTTGAAAAACTTCGCCGCTTGCATCAATAAACTGTACCTTGTATCGCTTTTGAGTGCTTGGACAAAAACTCAAAATATTCACAGCGATGAGAGGTGCCATAGAAAAGGTTAGACGCAAGGGAAATAAACTCGTTTCCACAAAGTTATTATCCACCAGATATTGTCTGATTTTTGTTCTGCACCGCCACGGTGCAAAAGATACCTGAAAACAGACGATAGCGGCGACGCCCCTTGCTGGAAAGATAGCTCAGGCAGTGAAGCACAAAAGCAAAGTCCGCTTTAGATTTGGGCGCCAGTACACCGGCGGAGCAAAGCGGTTATCGTTAATCAGGGTGTCAATGCTGCCCCACCCAGTTGATGGAATAGGAGTGATTGATACAATGGCATCAAAGGGCTTTCGTCTCCAAA
>VOFI01002005.1_pt1 | contig 15626 bp, 20 predicted proteins | sample 5384131 | NCBI WGS metagenome assembly VOFI01 (sample SAMN12384728, study PRJNA508395) | human gut metagenome | isolation source: healthy gut H | host: Homo sapiens
TATCCCATTTCAAAAAAGTGGGACTAAAATTCGACCGATGGTTAGATGTCGTGGACTATGAATTATTACTAACGCCATAACACTATTTACACTCATTGTTTGAAGGAGGTTAAAAATTTGAAGATTTATAATTTTAATTCCTAAAAAACGGCTCAACATTGAATGTCTTTTTATAACTTTACGGCAATAATAAGGTGTAAAAGGATTGTCTGTAAAAAATACATCTCCTTCTCACCGCGATAGCCTCATGAGGGTAAGGAATTTAAGGTAATCCTACCTCGTACACTTTCCCGGTTATATCGTCGAAAATATCTTTCTCGATTATATAATGAGGCATTAAGACAGATAAAAAATAAAAAACATATAAATGATAAGTAAATGGAATTACTTACCCCTTACATCAAACGAACAACAAATAGCCCGGACATTGGGGACCGATATCCAAAGGTCCCTGCACTCTGTAAGCTACTCGCTCAACGAGGGGTTACTTCTGCCGCCGAAGCGGAGAAGTTTTTCAAGCCCCAGCTGTCCGATCTCCATGACCCGTTCTTAATGAGAGATATGGAAAAAGCTGTAGTTAGGCTTAATCGTGCATTAGGGAGTAAAGAAAAAATTATGATTTACGGAGACTACGACGTAGACGGGACGACTGCCGTATCTCTGGTATATAAGTTTTACAAAACTATTATTCGGGACTCGACTACTATATCCCCGACCGTTATGAAGAGGGATACGGTATTTCCGACAAAAGTATCGACTATGCCGCCGAAAACGGTATCACGCTGTTCATCGCTCTCGACTGCGGCATCAAAGCCGTAGAAAAAATAGCTTACGCCAAAAGCAAAGGGATCGATTTTATCATCTGCGACCATCACATGCCCGATGACCAATTGCCTGATGCCGTAGCTATACTCAATCCCAAATTAGAAGGAGAAACCTATCCCTATAAACACTTGTCGGGGTGTGGCGTCGGCTACAAATTCATGCAAGGGTTTGCCATCAATAACGGTATCGACATAACTTCCGACCTGGAACCGCTGCTCGATCTCGTCGCCGTGAGCATAGCGTCAGACATCGTACCCATAACCGGAGAAAACCGAATCCTCGCCTATCACGGTCTTAAACGACTCAACTCCAATCCCAGCATGGGTTTAAGAGGTATATTGAAAGTATGCGGATTGAATAACAAAAATATTACAATCAGCGACATCGTATTCAAAAATAGGGCCTCGCATCAATGCTTCGGGACGTATGCAATCGGGAAAAGAAGCGGTAGACCTGCTGGTCGCCAAAGACATGGCAGGAGCTTTGGAAAAAAGTCAAAATATCGACCAGTACAATGAGGATCGTAAAGAGCTCGATAAACGTATCACCGAAGAGGCGAGCAGAATATTGGAAGAACATATCGACATAAATCGAAGGAAATCGATTGTCATTTACAATAAAGACTGGCACAAAGGAGTTATAGGTATCGTGGCCTCACGCCTGACGGAACTATATTATCGCCCGGCCGTCGTTCTTACCCTATCCGACGGACTGGCCACAGGGTCGGCTCGGTCGGTACAAGCATTCGATATTTACAAAGCCGTAGCATCTTGTCGAGACTTACTCGAAAACTTCGGAGGACATACCTATGCCGTGGGATTATCGATGAAAAGAAGAACACATCAAGGAATTTACGGCTCGATTCGAGGAGCACGTTGCCCGGCACATCTTACCAGACCAGATGGAACCGCAAATCGACATAGATACAGAAATCAATTTCAATGAAATCACGCCCGATTTCTTTACTATGCTGAAACAATTTAATCCGTTCGGCCCGGGAAACCAAAAACCTATTTTCTGCACCCGGCGTGTAACCGATTACGGAACAAGCCGCCTTGTTGGAAAAAAAAGAACGAACACGTGAAATTGGAACTGGTGGATAGCAAATCGAAAAATATCATGAATGGAATCGCATTTAATATGAGCCAGCATTTCGAACATATCAAAGCCGGCAAACCATTCGATATTTGTTACACCATAGAGGAGAACACCCACAACAATGGTTCGATACAGTTATTTATCAAAGATATGCGCCCCTCGGAATAATACTATTTGACACAATATAACAGTAGGGAGAGATTTCTTGTAAATCTCTCCCTACTGTTTACCATTTACATTTTCAAAAACAAAATTACAAGACAGGATTGAATATAATCATATCTTTACCTTAACCGTTCTACCTGCATATTTAACAAGATAAATACCTCTCTCTTGTAACCGAATCTCCATACGCTCGCCAGTTGCAGGCAAAGTTTTTACCAATACTCCGTTTATATCATAAATCCAAACATACCCTTCGGTTATACCATCTATTATTATTCGGTCTTCTTTTCCCGATATTCTCACAGAATTTTGAATTTCTACAATCCCTGAAAAATCAGATTCTACAATCATAGGAAAATCTTTCCAAAAACATGCGCATTCCTTAAGCAGCCAATCGTCCTTTCGGAACATATAGTACACAATCCTTCTTATTTACATTATCAAAGCTACTAGAATCACAAACAGGTGGAACCTGTCCCAAACAATAGATTTGCACCAAAAACAAACAATTTTTGGAAAGCACATTTATTAACTGAAACGATACTTTCAGGTAAAGTCACAGTTTCCACCCCCAAACAGCCTCCGAAAGCATTTTCTTCAATCGATGTCACTCTATACGTCTTTGAATAATCAACCACAGGTGGCCCAACAATCTCCACCCGGCCCAACAATAAAAAATTCCATCTCCACCTTGAACCTCTTCGGGGATAACAATTTTCCCAATATACTCAGTCGCTCCCCTATCTACACCAACAGTCGCCTTAGACTCAGATGTAATTTTATAATAAATCTTCTCATGCTCAAAGTCATAAGCCTTTATGTTAAAAATAGTAGAGAAAAAGCAGCCGAATAATAAAATTCTCCGTATTTGATTCATCTTTCTAACTAAAAACACATATCATAATAACGGTCAAACTTTATTTTTATTATATATTGCTTTTTTTAGATATTGCAACCCTCTTTACTTTATACTAATCAAGAACTAAAAAAAAATTCAAAAAACGCCCCTCTGACCTTGAACGAATCGATAACAATCAGATTTATTTCGCTATTTCTACATCATAAAAGATAAAATTGTAATTTTGCGCCGAATCTGCAAAAGGAATGAACGAAATTATCCACGAAGTATTGCATAAATATTGGGGCTATTCCCAATTCCGTCCTATGCAGGAAGAGATTATCACCTCACTGCTCGACGGGCATGACACGTTGGGATTAATGCCGACAGGGGGAGGAAAATCCCTTACATTCCAAGTTCCCACCCTTAGCCGGGAAGGCATCTGTTTAGTAATTACCCCATTGGTCGCTTTGATGAAAGACCAAGTAGATAACCCTACGCAGCCGAGGGATACGGGCAGCTTATCTGCACGCCGGTATGACGCGCCGTGAGATGATCGTCACTCTCGACAATTGCCTGTACGGACGCTATAAATTTCTGTACATTTCACCGGAACGTCTGGATACGGAATTATTCATCGCTCGTATTAAAGGATTGCCGGTTTCCTTTATCGTCGTGGACGAAGCTCACTGCATTTCTCAATGGGGATACGATTTCCGTCCGGCCTATTTGAAAATAGCGGACATACGTTATATTCTGCCCGAAGTCCCTATACTGGCACTCACAGCTACTGCTACCCCCAAAGTAGCCGAAGATATACAACGTAAACTATCCTTTCGCAACGGGCAAGTTTTCCGCACCGGCTTCTCACGACCCAATCTTTCATACGTGGTAAGACAAAGGAGAAGACAAGCTCCAACAACTGCTACGCATACTCAACCGTGTGCCGGGCAGCGCTATCGTGTATGTGAGGAATCGAAAACGTACGAAAGAAGTCGCCGAAGAATTGCGCAAAGCAGGTATCTCGGCAGATTTTTTTCACGCCGGATTGAACTCGGAAGAAAAAGCCGATAAACAACAAAAATGGAAAGCAGACGAAATCCGGGTTATGGTTTCGACAAATGCCTTCGGCATGGGTATAGACAAACCAAACGTAAGGGTTGTCGTCCATATCGAAATGCCGAACGCCCCCGAAGAGTACTTTCAGGAAGCGGGACGAGCGGGGCGTGATGGAACCCGTTCCTATGCGGTATTGCTTTATGCTCGAAGAGATAAAGCCACGTTGCACAAAAGATTGACCGAGGAATTTCCCGATAAGGAATTTATATTGAAAGTTTACGAACGCGTAGGCAATTTTCTCGAAATAGCATTAGGCTGTGGCATGGACTCGATTTACGAGTTTAACTTGAAACGCTTTTGCACCACATTCAAGTATGCTGCCACACCTGTACTCAACGCGCTGAAAATACTTACCATTTCGGGATATATCGAATTTATCGAGGAAACCGACTCTCTATCCCGGATCATGATTCTGGTACACAAGGACGAACTATACGAATTACGAGAAAGTGATCCCCAAACCGACCGTGTGCTGCAATGCCTGTTGCGATCTTATACCGGACTGTTCGCCGACTACGTATATATTCATGAAGATTTGTTGTGCCAACGACTCGGCATGAACCAGCAGGAAGTGTATGAATCGCTACTAAAACTGAACCGCATGCATATACTGCATTATATTCCCCGACGTCGCACCCCCATACATCGTCTATACCCGGGAACGCATGGAGCCCCGCTATGTACAAATTACCCGCGAAGCCTATGAAGAGCGTCGAGAGCGTATGGCAGATCGCATAAAAAAAGTATGATTACATACGCCACCTCCTCACGCTGTCGCCAACAAATGCTCCTGGAATATTTCGGAGAAAAAGCAGACTATGAATGTGGCTATTGCGACAACTGTATCGAACGAAAAAAACGAGAGGCCGCCTCAAAAAATTCTCCGATACAAATTGCGAAAGAGATACAGCGACTGCTCGGAAATGGGGCAATCAGCCGAAACGAAATCGTGGAATGCCTCCCCTATCCAGAGAACGAGGTTATCGAGAGCTTGCGCTTTTTACAGGACGAAGGATTCATTACCGCCTGCGAAGACGGCATTCACTATAAAAATAATAAATAACAGAAGGTATTCAGGTATTATCAAGATTAAGTAAAAATGATTAAAGGTTTTTGTTACATCATGCTTTTCTATGTATTAGGAGAGATGATGAGTCTGCTAATCGGGAAACTCATTCCCGGCAGCGTATGCGGCATGATATTGCTATTCATCGCGCTCACTCTAAAATGGATCCGTCCGCACGATGTAGATAAAGCAGCCTCGGCACTCACCCGCAATATGGCTCTGTTTTTCGTTCCCGCCAGCATAGGGCTAATGCACGAATATAAAAAATACTCATGAGCAATTGGGTAGTATTACTCACCGTATCGGTCGTGACAACATTGCTGGTGATCGTTGTCGTCGGAGTAACCGAAGAACGGCTCGACCGTAAATTATCCCATAAGAAAGGAGGTGAAAAAATATGAGTGAAATATTTTCTTCTACTCCCCTTTATACTCCTATTGGTATTGGGAAGCTATTAGCCGGCTGCAAATTGTACCGAAAAAACACATAGCTCTGTTTCACCCCTCTTCTAGTCGCTATGGTGCTTATCATAGCTCTCCTTTCATTACTGGGCATCGACTATGACACGTTTTGCGCAGGTAGCAGTTTCATCAGCTTTCTTTTAGGGCCCTCGGTCGTTGCACTGGGATATGCCCTTTACGAACAAATCGAGCAAATCAGAGGGAAAGAGATACCTGTACTTTACCGCCGTCTTTGCAGGCGGTATCGTAGGTATAGTAAGTGTCATAGCTATTTGCAGAATCATGGGGAGTAGACGAGACTATCACCTCGTCACTGCAACCCAAATCGGTAACCATACCCATCGCTATCTCCTTGTCGGAACACTCGAATGGCATACCGTCGCTCACCGCAGTTATCGTATTTGGCTGCGGGCTTTTGGGTGGTATCGTCGGTCCTGCCATTCTCGACCGCTGCCACGTCAACAGCCGAGTAGCCAGAGGGCTTGCCTTAGGTTCGGCGGCACATGGGCTAGGAACGGCGCGAGCCATCAATTGGGTGCGGTCGAAGGGGCTATCAGTGGCTTGGCCATCGGGCTGATGGGAGTTATCACCTCTTTACTTATACCTCTTTTTGAAAGTATTATGCGCTAATAATCAAAGCATAAAATATGAATATGACTTTATACCGATAAAATTAAGTATAATAATTTACAGATACCGCTTGCATATTCCAATAAAAGCCGTATCTTTGCAACGCTTTTACAAAAAGCGACAAGGTTAGATTCGCTAGCTCAGCTGGTAGAGCACAACACTTTTAATGTTGGGGTCTTGGGTTCGAGCCCCAAGCGGATCACGAAAGGGAACTTTTACAGTTCCCTTTTTTCAGTTCTAAACCAAAGGGTATTAACAACAACGCTTCAGTAGAAAATTCATGGGGATAGACTTGAATATTAATGAATGAGAGGGGGTGTATTTACCCTTCTCCCCCTTAGCTTGCTCCTTTGTCCCGTATTTTTACTCGTTTTACGTATTTTTTAATATAGTTCGTGCTGCATTAGCGGTATAGGGGAGACGCCGAAGAAACGACAGTTTCTGAGGAGAGGGGTTGGAAAGGTTTCATAAGTTTTTTGCGGTAAAGGTTAACCCCTCCGTCTTGCGGACCACCTCCCCTATATTTTGCTGGACAAAACACAGGGAGGAGGTTTAAAATATCTACGATAATGAAAACTGAAATACTCCGTAGCATTACGGAACAATTTTCAAAAAACGAACTTAAACGATGTTTGCCCTTTCCTTAGAATAGCAGTGCCATGTTGATAATTATTTTCATAGTACAAAAAAAATTAGAGTACCACAAAGATAACAACTCCTAACTTTTCATGCTATTAAAAGACGGTATTATTTCAATCTTACTACCCTTTGAACAAGTTCAACATTTTCCTTAAAAGAGTCATATAAGTCAACCTGTGAGTTGTAACCACTTCTATAAATAGAGTATAAATCAGAATCATATCTTCCATGATAGCAATTAATAAGAATAGCATTTGATTTAATATTTACATCATTCAGTAAATATTTAAGTTCAGACTGTATCTGATTAATTTCATGACGACAATACAGGTAATCATAATCATGTTGCAATGTATTTAACTTTGTAGAAAGGCTATCTACATAAGCTTTTAAGTCGGAAGTTTGAGATAGATTATTGTCTTGAGCAACTACACAACTCATTCCGAATAAAGTAAGGATAAATAATAATATTAATTTTTTCATAATCAATGGTATTAACTTTTCACAAAAATACTAATAATAATCAACATACCAATCATTTTCATTTGGGTGTTTTGTTCTTTATAACCAAACATTTTAATATGTTTTTTAGTACAAAAAGGAAAATAACGCTTACCCGATTGATAGCTAAACGATATTTTTTCAGAATCAATAGTCTTTATGACCTTTTAAGTTTTCAAATTTAGATAAAGAGAAGCATTTCGCAGTGTTGAAACCGTTCCATTCGGGAATACCTCCGGAGCAAATACAGTGGTAGTCCATCATATAGAGCACAGCTCTACTCCTTAAAAAAGTTTCCCATTTATCGCGCATCAAGTCAAGGGTGTTCAACTCATTTATGTAAAAACTGTAATTGCCTTTAATGCTTCCTTCCATGTAGTATTTATCGGAGATACGCTTCACCGGTTTGTATAGCAGGCCGGCTTGTGTTTTCTTACGATCCAAAAAAGAGAAACCTTCCGGCTGCCGATAAAGGTCAGAGTCATTGTTATCGGTAATATACAACGCACAGACCTCTCCGTTTTCATCGAACTCCGCTCCCCAAATATTAATCGCATGTATTAACCTCGATGTAGAAATGGTGCATTCTATCGCTTTCGGTGAATTGAACAAGATTTTCAATTCATCACTAAGCGATCGACCGGTATAAATAGGAATGACCGTCGACACAAATTCATTTTCACCCAAAAGTTCTTTAAAATAAGCCGGACTCTGCTTTCCGCCGCTCAGTGAACGACCGGTAAAAAACCAACTCAATGCGCCAGCTACATCATTGCCCGTATCATTGAAATGCGTCCGATACAATTCAAACACATCGCTGTCAATAGAGTTTCCATATTGGGAGGGTCCCGAATAGCCGTATCGACGAACATATTCCGCATTTTGTTCCAACCACCAATAAATCATGTTGGAACAAGCAGCCGCCCAGCACATATTGGAGTCAAGACCAGTTCCTTCCTGAGGATTCTTCTTGTTGCAGTCATACCAACCATACAGACTATTCCATTTCAAGCCCACAAATCCATTTCCCAGACCATCGTCAGTCGCATAATCCCATGTATCAACTGGTGGAATGTCTTTCAAACCATGAACCCAAATAGTCTTGTTTGCCCAATCTTCCGTAATCTGTTCACGATCAAGGTTGAGATTCAGTGTCAGTTGCTGCCCCGACTTCAATGCAATAAATTCCTCTCCGCCATTCAATTCTAAAGGAGCGCCATAGATATAGGTATTTCCCTCTAACTCTATTTCTATCCATTTTTTCCGCCACGGCTCTTGTATGGGCTGTGGAGGAAGAATCACATGATAAGTACCGGCTTCTTCCCGATGAAAGACTATGTTTTCCATGCGGTCTTCCATATGCTGCAAAACTTTTGGTGTCGGCACGGCCTGCAATTGAACCGACGAGCAAGCATGTATGCGCACCACAGCCTTGGAAAGTTGCTCTGCCGTAAATGTCGACGAACTAGTCAAGCGCAACTCTATCAGACTTAACTGATGCTGAAAGGTGAGCGACACGGCATTGCCCCGCTCAACCCTAGTAGAAGCCGCCAATAAATCGGATTTGGAAAAGGACTCGTCTGTACGTTGGTCAAGCGCCACTGGATGCATAAAGATACCGGAACCAGAAACAGAAATTTCCGGATAAAAAGCGGAAAAATCTATCTGTCTTCCCTTAATTTCCTGCCATGTAAGCCTCGGAGACCAACCCTCAGGAGCAAAGGCTCATCGAACGTTCCAATGCTCCAGAAGAAGATTCTCCCTGAGGTGTGATAAAGAGTGTTATCCTGTCTTCTATCTGAAAGTATTCATTTCCCTTGTCTCCGACATGAGCCCGAGAGGTTCGGATAGAGGCGCAATAGTCGCTGTCAATCGTACCCATTCATTTTCCGGATAAGCCTCCCCATCATCTATCGTACAGGCACACAACGACATTATTTCCAACAGCAACAGCAATCGGAGAAAAGGGTATGTTTTGAATCTCATGCTCTACGATATAAATTTAGATAATAATATCCCCGTTGGCCTCTCCCTGACTTCCCCAAGGATCGATATCCTGACCGGTAATCGTAAATGAACCTCTGCTAACAGATATTACGAGTGTAAAGAATTTACCGCTTTGCAACTGTGTAAGGAATGATGAGTTTACCTTACACTCTGAGAGCCGGAAAGTCTGAGAGCGATCTTCCAACTCTACTTTCACTTCGATCGTTCCTACGGTTTGCGGTGGCAGAATGAAGGCCGATTCAACGCCTGTGGATTCCAATCGAGCCATCGTCCCGGAAGCCCCTTTCACTTCTGCGCTCAACAAATCTATCACAGCCGTAGGCCGGAAATTGTATATCGAAATTTTAGCTTTGCTCAAATCTTCTTCCGTGACAGTAGTTCCATCGGCTTTCAATTTGACAACAATTTTGTGCATAAGATGATTGAACTTCAAGACAACATCGGTTGTCACCCCTTGTATCACTTCCACAGGAGAGGCGGCCAAAAAATCAGCAATCGCAAGATTCGATGAAGTAACGTCCCAAGAGAAGTCGGTCGGGCGATCGGCTTTCACAGGAGGATAACAAGCGGAAACCAGCAATCCATCGGTCGCATTTTCCAATTGAAAATCACTCAATAATATGTATTTCCATAGGTGTAAGAAATTTCTTTAAGCAATTTACCATTTCTATCTTGAAAAAAAACTGTATTCACATCACCCTCGATAAAGTATCCCCGGCCATCGCCATCGAGCACAGGAATTCTTGTAACCCCTTGAATGTCCGATCTTATACTAAACCGAGGCTGTTCATACAATGCATCTTCACCATTGCCACATGCGACCAAAAGAAGCATTAAAGAATAAAATGACACAACAAAAAAAATGATTTTTCTCATAAAATTAAAATAATGAACAATTAACTTTTAAAAGGTAAAAACAAGATCTCAGTATAGAAAAGGCCTGATGAGCATTTAACTAAAAATAGAACACCCCTTGACACTTGTCTGCTACAACAATCTTTTCCTCTCACCGGCTTTAAATACGACTTTTTTCGAAACTCCATTGAAGCAAATCTCAGTTTGTCCTCCTTTGAGGGAAGAGACAATTAATGATACAACTTCTCTATTTTTCCATTCCATATCGACGACAAACCCGCCACGAGCACAAATACCTTGTACTTTACCATCGGCCCAAGATTCTGGCAATGCCGGAAGAAGAACGATCTTATTGGTCGAAGATTGCATGAGCATTTCTATAACACCCGAACACCCGCCAAAGTTACCATCTATTTGAAAAGGCGAATGAGCATCCAACAAATTCGGGTAAGTTCCACCCCCACGCCGCGCATCTTCTCCTTTATAGTTATCGGGACTGACATACCGAAGAAGCCTACGATACATATGATAGGCTTTTTCCCCCTCTTGTAACCGGGCCAAAAGGTTTACACGCCACCCGGTGCTCCACCCGGTCGTTTCATCTCCTTTAATTTGGAGTGTACGGGCACATGCTGCCGCTAATTCGGGAGTTTCCTCAACCGACAAATGATGACCCGGATATAACCCGAAAAGATGAGATTGATGCCGATGATACGGGTCTTGATCTTGCCAGTCGTAATACCACTCTTGCAAATTACCGTCCTTCCCAATTTGATACGGATACAACCTAGAAAGAGTCTTTTTAATTCTTTTCCTGAAAGACTTATCCACCCCGAGCACCTTCGACGCTTCGGCGGCATCCATAAGGCATTCGCGTATCATCGCCAAATCGGAAGTGTTTCCATAGGAAGTAGCCCCCACATACCCATCAGGCGTAATGTACTTATTTTCGGGGAGGTTCCGGGCGAGGTCACAAGTTTTCCATCTTTCTCGACTAACCAATCCATGCAAAACTCTGCCGCACCCTTTAACACAGGATAAAATTCACGCAAAAATTCCTTGTCCAACGTAAAAAGATAATGCTCCCAAATGTGAGTAGACAACCATGTCCCCCCCATCGTCCAACAAGCCCATGAAGGGTCTCCCTCATTCAGACCAACAGGACACGTCATCGCCCAAATATCCGAATTATGCCCCAAGCACCAACCTCGCTCTACACCATAATAATCCTTTGCGGTTTTTCGTCCTGTCTTACTGAGATTAGCAATAAACTCTATCAGCGGATATTGCATCTCTATCAGATTAGCCGTACCGGAAGCCCAATAATTTTCTTCGAGATTAATATTGACTGTATAGTTACTGCTCCAAGGCGGAAGCACACTTTCGTTCCACAGGCCCTGCAAATTGGCCGGGACTCCCGAAGTACGAGAGCTAGATATGAGCAAATAGCGTCCAAATTGAAAATAAAGTTCCTCTAAATCTGGATTTCGTTGCTTACAATCAGTATAAAAAGTAACTGTTTGTCTGTCGGCAATGCCGCAATATCGTCATCTGTATCTCCTAAATCGAGTTTTTACACGGTCGAAATAATATTTATAGTCTCTAATATGTGCCTCTCGCAAAGCATCATAGGTTTTGCCGACAGCACACTTCATACGTTTTTCTACATGACTGCGATAATTACGCCCCTCTTTAACCGGATCCTTGTCAAAACCATTAAAACTCGTAACATTCGCTATCAAAATGAGCACTTCTGTGCTCCCGTCAATCTCGATACGACTATCCGAATATCGATCCTTTACACTCCCATCGACACTCAAAACCCTCACAAGAGTCTTAAAGTGAATGCCTCTTTCCGGATCATAGCGATGCTTATCTTCCGCCTTATAATAAACCGGAAACGAATGATAAGCCGCATAACCTTCAACAGATATTTCATTATCGGCCACCTGCGAGCTATGAGGTAACGGAGAATCGAACGAAAGCGACGCATGAATTCCTTCCTTATTTTCAGATTTCAAACGAATGACAATCACCGAATCGGGAGCCGATGCAAAATAATCGCTCGTAAAAAGTTTTCCGTCCTTCAAGTATTGCGTTCGTGCCGTAGCATTACCAATATCGAGCCATCGGTGGTAATCTGAAATGCCAGCTGTATCATCAAGATATTCTATCGTCAATGTTCCAAGTGGCTGATAATTTTCGCTGTAATGTCCTTGTACCTTGTATTGAGCCTTATCGGCCCCTTGATAATCCTCATTATCCAGTAAAGCTCTAATTTCGGGAATAGTATTAAAAGCATCGGGAGAAGAATTTTCACTTTCGGGTTCTCCTGTCCAAAGTGTTATATCGTTAAATGAAATCTTATCTTTTTTACACCGCCATATAAAGTCGCTCCCATCGTCCCATTCCCTATAACGAGAGCCTCTTCGAAATACTCTGCCGGACGATCATAATGCAATTTCATATTCCCGGCAAAAGTAACCGGGGGGATAAAAAACATACACAAAATAATCCAAAAACCTTTCTTCATCACCATAACTTTATATTGAATAACTTATTTCTAAATTTCTCTCCCTAATTTTTATCCTATAATTTTTTATCCCGTAATCGGTACTCTATCGAATCTCCGTATAAAGTTTGAAGTCCGACCAATTCCTGTTTCAATTTCTCGATTATACTTTCATATCCCGGCTTATCGAAAAGATTGTTCATTTCCGTGGGATCAGTTTGCAAATCGTATAGTTCCCATTGATCGATATCGTCATAGAAATGTATCAATTTATAACGTTCAGTACGAACGCCATAGTGGCGTTTTACCATGTGTTCTGCCGGATATTCATAAAATGATAATAAAGAGAAGATCGCCAGTCTTGCGGATGCTCGCCCTTCAATAACGGCATCAATGAAATACCTTGTATATCATCGGGAATCTCCACACCGGCCAATTCGAGGAATGTCGGTGCATAATCTATATTCTGCACCAATTCGGTAATATCGCCTCGCTTTTGAAAACCTTTCGGCAAACGCATAACAAGCGGTGTTCGCATAGACTCTTCATACATAAACCGTTTATCAAACCAGCCATGTTCTCCCATATAAAATCCTTGATCGGAAGTATAGACAACCAACGTATTATCCAATAACCCGGCCTTTTCCAAATAGTCTAACACTCGTCCGACATTATCGTCCAACGATTTCACGACTTTTTGCATAATCACGCATAAACCGTTGATATTTCCATTCAACCAACTCCTTCCCCTGTGGATTCTCCCGAAAAAATACATCAGTTATAGAATCATATACCGCATCATAGGCTACCCGATCTTCGGGAGTAAGCCGTTTTATCTTACGTCCATAGGCTTTCTTCAAACGTGACTTCATTCCCTTACGATACATTTTCGTATCATAAATAATATCCATGTCTTTTTGCAATACTCATCGTTTGCGCAGCAGCAGCCGGCCGCCCCTCGTAATCATCATAAAAATTATCGGGCATTGAAAACTCTTTTATCTTCATATAACGTGAGATATTTCAATTCAGGCAGCCAGTCGCGGTGAATAGCTTTATGATGAATAAACAAACAAAAGGGCTGCTCCTTATCACAACCTTTCTCCAACCAATCTATACTTTTGTCGGTAATAATATTAGTTAAGTAGCCCTTTTCTCGAACTGTATCATTATTCATCGTTATAAAATCGGGATTATAGTAATCGCCCTGACCGGGAAGAATTTCCCAATAGTCGAATCCCGTAGGCATACTCTCTAAATGCCATTTCCCCACGATAGCGGTTTGGTAACCCGCAGTCTGCAAAAGTTTAGGCAGCGTCTGCTGCGAACCATCGAATACACAAGTCGTATTATCGGTGAACCCATTCGCATGACTGTGTTTACCCGTAAGCATACACGCCCTACTCGGCCCACTTAATGAATTCGCTACAAAACTATTCGTGAACCGAACTCCGTCCCGAGCAATTCTATCCAAGTTAGGAGTTTCGATATAGCGAGTATCATAACAACTCATCATTTGTCCGGTATGGTCATCTGTCATAATATAAACAATATTATAACGAGGAGGAACTTTATTTTCTTTCTTACATGACGAAAAAGAAAAAAAACAACAGTAGTCGCTGCTACTCCCGTTAAATAGGGAGAAAAAAGATTGGAATAATGTTTTCATAGAATCATTTAAATATTAGAAGGTCTTGTATTTATTATATTAAACAACTATTTCTTATTTCCGTGAAAATACCGAAACAACTCTCCATAATCCAACATTTTGTTTCTGCTTTCATTGGTACTTTCTTTGCGACAAATACAAAACGAACTCTATATAGAGTTTACTGTTATATTTGACTTATATATAATTTTGCCAAAGATAATATTTTTCTCAAAAAGATATAAATCGAAAGTAAACGAAAGTTATTTAACCATTTCGATTTATTTATGACCTTGATTTCTATACTAATCACAAAAAACAACACCCTAAAAGTTTGAACTTTTAGGGTGAGTCATTTATTATAATAAAATTATTTCTTACCTAATATCCTCCGCCTAACGCATGATAAAGATTAATAACTCCCTGTATCTCTTCAAAACGATCGGATACGGCCGATAACTCGGCATCCAAAAGAGTCTGGCGTGCGGTAAGTACTTCTAAATAGTTCTGTGAACTATGACGCATCAGTAGTTCGGAACTCCTGACTGCCGATTGAAGCGAGATAATTTGCTGTCGATCCAAATCCAATCGTCGGCGTGCAACTTGCCATTGTAACAAAGCATCATTTACTTCTGTTCCAGCATTAAGGAGTGTCTGGCGGAAAGTGAGTAAAGCCTCCTCTTGTCGAGCTTTTTGCAACTTTCAAATTAGCTATATTCTGTCCTCTGTTGAAAAGCGGTTGTACCAATGCCCCCACCGCAGAAAACAACCATTCCCCGGATTAGAAATAATAGCTCCGGCTGCATTCGTCCACCCCGCCGAACCACTTAGCGTAATGGCAGGATAAAAAGCCGAATAAGCCCGATTTGTCGTATAAAAGCTTCGGCTAATGCAGCTTCGCTTTGGCGTACGTCTGGACGCCTCTGCAACAACTGCAAAGGTACTCCTACCGATAAAGTATCGGGAAAAGACTGCATATCCAATGTCGAACGATCTATCCTCTGAGGAACTACTCCCAATAAAGACGATAAAGAATTTTCCACCTCGGTAATTTGCTGTTCTAATGATAATAAAGAAGCATCGACCGACAATTTACTTGCTTCGATTTGAGCAACAGCCATTTCAGTAGTTTGCCCCGCTTTTTTAAAGCCTTCATAACGCGTAAATTCTCTGCCCATATCTCGGCCGTTCGTCTACTAATATCGAGTTGCTTATCCAACATCAACAGTGTATAATAACTATTTGCGATCGTAGCGATCAAC
>VOFI01003043.1_pt1 | contig 15612 bp, 22 predicted proteins | sample 5384131 | NCBI WGS metagenome assembly VOFI01 (sample SAMN12384728, study PRJNA508395) | human gut metagenome | isolation source: healthy gut H | host: Homo sapiens
CGCAATACTGATACCCGCAGAAAACGTTACCATGGTCACAAACAGCATTAAGCAAATAAGGCCGATTGAAATAAATGCAGTATTAATTTTAGAACTGATTTGTCTGAAAATAAACATATTCAGACCTTTGTAGTAAAGTTTTTATTTGCTTTGATGACTCGCAACAAAATACCTGAAAGAGAGAAGAAAAACAGCAGAGTACCTACGCAGCCGAGAATAATACAGGTTAAAAGCATTCCTCCGCTTTCCCAACCTCTTGTTAAAACCAAATAGTATGCAGCGGCAAAAACAAGCGATGGATACGATAAATGCTATAATTGAAATCCAGATGTTTCTAACTTTGAATGATTCATTTTTTCGGCTTGCTTGAAGCAAGGTAATCAATTTGTATTTTGAGATAGAAATGGTATTAAATATCATTACAATGAGAAAAATAATACCAAAATATAAAAGCGTCTTATAAAATGCGCTCAATGAAAAGGTGAATTGGAAAGAAGATAAATCCATTTCGAAAATACCTGCTGTAATTGCAGATAATCCTTGTGAAGCAAAAAAAAATACCTACCGCTAATCCAATTCCCAATGAGAAGATACCAATTAGCAAAGTCTCTATAATTAAGATACGTGAAATTTTTTTCCTTTATCCATGCCTAACAGCATGTAAATGCCCAATTTTTTTGCGTCGTTTCATTAAGAAGCGGTTGGAGTAGACAACCAAAAGCCCAAGATAAAGGAAATAAAATGGATACATAGCCAATGGCGGAAGTCAACAGCTGAATAATCTCTCTCTGATTTGAATTCAAGGAAGTCATCGCCTGTTGAGAATCCATGGAGTTAAATACGTAGAACAGACATACGCCAAACGTAAGCGTTAAAAAATAAATTGCATAGTCGCGTAAACTGCGTCTGACATTGTGAATGGCAAGCTTAAAAAACATTGGAATTGTCACCTCCCTAATAGTGTGACAACCGATATGATTTTATCAAAAATTCTTTTCGAGTGCTGTTTCCACGAATCAATTCATTGAATATTTTACCGTCTTTAATAAATAAAATGCGGTGACAATAGCTGGCTGTAAAAGCATCATGCGTTACCATTAAAATAGTAGCGGATAAGTCATGATTTAATGTTTCAAAGCTTTCCAGCAGCATACGAGCTGACTTGGAATCCAAAGCGCCGGTCGGTTCATCCGCCAAAATTAAAGAAGGCTGTGTAATAATTGCTCTTGCGCAGGCTACCCTTTTGTTTTTGACCTCCGGATAATTGATAAGGATATTTTTTAATATTTCTGAAATTCCCAATGCTTTGGCCACATAGTTTACTTTGGCTTCAATTTGTTTTACGGGAGTTTTGATAATGGTCAAAGCCATAGCGATATTTTCGTATGCTGTTAAGGTATCCAGCAGATTAAAATCTTGAAATACAAAACCAAGCTGTTCTCTTCGAAAGGCTGAAAGCTGTTTTGATTTCATGGTGGTGATATTTACCATCTACATAAATATGTCCTGAAGTAACGGTGTCAATGGTGGAGATACAATTGAGCAAGGTGGTTTTACCGCTGCCCGAAGCGCCCATGATTCCAACAAATTCTCCTTTATTGACAGAGAAACTGATGTTATCTACGGCTTTGGTCACCATACCTTTGTTGCCGTAGTATTTTTCTATATTACTTACATTTAAAATGGGTTGCATAATTACCATGGCTCCTTTTGTGATTTTGTAATCTTAGTATACACATTTTTCTGCATTGGTACCATGGATTTGGCTTACATCAACCTTACGAATTTGTAAGATTCCTAAAATATAAAAAATCAGCCTTGGCAGGCTGATGACTCAATCTTCTAATAAATGCATATTACCAACCGGAAATGTAATGGTGACAGTAGTACCTTGTCCCAAAAACAGAATCCAGTGAAATGGAAAGTCCCAATTTTCCGCACAGTTTTTTGCATATAAATAATCCCATACCTGTAGATTTTGCAAAATTACGTCCGTTTTCTCCTGTAAATCCTTGTTCAAATACACGTCCTATATCTTGTTCCGCAATACCGCTTCCATTATCCTGTATCAGAAGTGAAACGTGCTGTGCTTCTTTTTTCCGCAGTAAAAGTGAGGCGGAGAGGTCGTTTGGGAGATTGATATTTGATTGCATTCAAAACCAGCTGACCCAATATAAATTGTACCCATTTACTGTCTGTAAACACTGTGACGTCTAACTGTTTCATTTCAATTGCCGTTTTATTTTCAATTAACTGTTTGGAATGTTGTTTTAAAGTGGTTGCTACCATGTCTTTTAAATTGCATGACTTGATAGCATAATCTTTTTCTACATAATTGCTGCGAGCGTAATATAAAGACTGTTCCACAAAATTTTCAATATTTAAAATTTCTTCATACATACTTTGTGTGGCAGGTGTTTTATTATTTTCGTAGACCAAAGATGCTGAGGCAATGGGTGTTTTAATTTCATGTACCCATGTTTCGATATATTCTCTATATTCTTTGGAATGGTTTCTGTAAACAGACACTTCATCTGCCATGGATTTATTGCATTGATACAGTACTTTCGCATAAGATGTCTCCTTCCGCAAAATGTGGGGATCCAGCAGTTCATGCAGCAAATACTCTTATCTAACGTTTCCAAATTATGCATTACATTGTCATAGAATTTTTTCTTACGTATAAAATCTATCAAAATAGCAATCAATAAAAACATCCATACCAGCAGATTGATAAAAAGAATTCCTTCGCCGGAAAGCCGCATAATTAATAACAAGCAACTGATTAGTAACATTGCAAAAAAAGAGACAGAGAAACAGTATCCAGTGATCTTTTTAAATATTGACGGAATCTCATACAATATACCCCATACCACGTTTGGTTTTTAAGTAGTTTGTTACACCAATGCTTTCTAATTTTTTACGCAGACGATTGATATTCACTGTGAGTGTATTGTCATCAATAAATTCATCCGTCTGCCATAATGCATTGATGAGTTCATCTCTGATTGGATGGTACCTTTATTTTGCATCAATAAATGTAGAATTTTTAATTCATTTTTTGTAAGCTCTGCAGTTTGACCATTGGCTGTGATGGTACTGTCTGATAGCGACAGTATAACGCCGTTGTGTTCCAATTGAGATTCATGGTCTGTTTGATAGCTTTTTTTTAATAATGCGGCAATACGTGCCAATAATATCTGGGTGTGGTACGGTTTTGTGATAAAATCATCTGCACCCAAATTCATACTCATAAGCTCATCCACATCACTGTTGCGGCTGGTAACAATGATAATAGGTATTTGAGAATGACTGCGTATTTCTCGGCAAATATGATAACCGTCAAAATGCGGTAGGTTGATGTCCAATAATATCAGATGAGGAGAGGTCGCTTCTGATTGCAGATAGAACAGAAGTAAAATCGTCTGTTGTAATACATTCGTAGCCATATTTTTCTAATAATGTTTTTAATTCTGTACGTATTGTCAGTTCGTCTTCCACAATAAATATTTTAAACATTCTATTGCCAGCCTCTCTATTTATGAATCATATTTTTATCTATATGTATCATAGCAATATTTGTGGAAAATCGCAAGGCGGCATTTGACATGAGCCATGGCTTTTATTGTATCATCAAGATACTGAAGAATAGGGGGATATTCCATGCGTTTAGCTGAATTATTAGCCGATATTTCTTATACAGCAACCAATTTTCAAGATGTAACTGTTACCGATTTGGTATATGACTCACGTAAGGTGGTAAAAGGTTGTGCGTTTATCTGTTTAAAGGGCGCTACTGTGGACGGTCACACATTTGCACAGCAGGCAGTCGAACAAGGAGCGGCTGTATTAATTGTACAGAACGATAACTGTTACGTATGAGATTCCTGTTATTAAGGTATCTCATACGCGTCAAGCCTTGGCGATGATGTCGTCTGCATTTTTCCGTCATCCGGCAAAAGAAATCCCTGTGATTGGTTTAACGGGAACAAAAGGGAAAACCACGACAGCCTATATGATTCGTTCTATTTTGGAAGAAGCAGGCTGTTCCACAGGTTTAATCGGCACCGTAGGTGTTTTAATCGGAGAAACCGTGTACCCTACCAGTAATACTACCCCTGAGTCTTACGAAATGCAGAAATATTTAAGAAAAATGGTAGACATGGGGTGCAAAGCTGCAGTGGTAGAAGCATCTTCCATTGGATTAAGAGAATTTCGCACAGCAGGTATGACATTTGAAGTAGGCGTATTTACAAATTTTTCAGAAGATCATATTGGCGGTGTAGAGCACAAAGACATGGAAGAGTATTTGCAGTGTAAGCAAATGTTATTCAAACAGTGTCGTTTTGGGGCAGTCAATTGCGATGATGCGGTATGGAAAAGAATGATAGATGGCAATACCTGTGAAAATATTGCTACATTCGGATTTTCGGATATAGCGGATTATCATGCAAGTAAGGAACATTTGATTAGTAAACCCGGATATTTGGGCGTTCATTTTCAATTGGATGGAAAATGTGATTTACAGGTAGACGTGGCGATTCCCGGTAAATTCAGTGTATACAATGCATTAGCCGCAATTACAGCTTGTTCTTATTTTCCGGTCAAACAGGAATACGTTTTGAAAGGCTTGGATACCGTAAAAAGTAAAGGGAAGAGTAGAAATGATACCTGTAGACGGTCCTTACACATTATTAATTGATTATGCTCATAATGCAGTCAGCATGGAAAGCTTATTAAAAACGTTAAAAGAATACCACCCAAACCGTATTATTTGTATGTTTGGTGCAGGAGGAAACCGTTCTAAATCAAGACGATTTGAGGTAGGGGAAGTTTGCGGTCAACTGGCAGATTTATCCGTTGTAACAGCCGACAATTCCGTTTTGAACCGGTAATGGATATCATTGAAGACATAAAAGTAGGTCTTGAAAAACAAATGGAGCATATGTAGTGGTACCGGATAGAAAAGAAGCCATTGCGTATTGCATGCAGCATGCACAGCAGGGAGATATTGTGGTGTTAGCCGGAAAAGGACATGAGGATTACCAAGAAATAGAGGGTGTAAAATACCCCTTTGATGAACATGAGATTGTAAAAGAGTTGAATCTAGCATGAGAAATGCATAATTTGGATGTGAAAGAAGGAACGGAATATGCAAATGCTTGTAAAAGATATTGTAAAAAGCATGCAACGGCGTTTTGTTGTGTGGAGACCCTGAAACCGTAATTACCTCTGTTGAAACCGACAGCAGATTAATAGAACCGGGGCTTTGTTTGTACCGATTATAGGTCAAAAAACAGATGCGCACCAATATATTCAGCAAACATTTGATAAAGGAGCAGTCGCTGCTTTTAACACAAGAGCATACATCTATGGAGGATTCTGCCCATTGTTGGATTTATGTGGAGCAAACGCAAGATGCACTGCAGCAAATTGCCACTGTTTATCGCAACCAATTTCAAGTGCCGGTGGTAGGTGTGACAGGGAAGCGTTGAAAACCAGCACCAGAGAAATGATTGCGCTGGCGCTGTCAGCTGAAAAAATGTAATGCAGACCAAAGGCAACCCAACAGTCAGATTGGATTGCCTCTAACCATGTTTCAGTTTGAAAAAAGAGCATACAGCCGCTGTGATTGAGATGGGTATCAGTGAATTTGGAGAAATGGAACGTTTGGTACATATTGCACAACCCAATTACGCGGTGGTAACGAACATTGGTATTGCGCATATCGAGCAGCTGAAAACCAGAGAACATATTATGCATGAAAAATTAAAAATTGCGGATGCTTTTTGATGAATATTCCATTATGTTTTTAAACGGCGATGACGAGATGTTGGCAAGCATTTGCGAAACAACCACACTGCCTGTTGTATATTACGATACACAACCTTGGTGTACCTATCGTGCCGAAGACATACAAACAGATGGTATGAAGACAACATTTACAGTACATACTCCAACTTATACTTCTAAAGTTACCTTGCCTGTATTGGGCATACATAATGTATTAAATGCATTATCTGCAATTGCTGTCGCACAGACTATGAGATTGAATTTAGATAAAGTGGTGGAAAAACTAAATGAATATCAGCCGCCTGAAATGCGACAAACGGTTTATCATATAGATGATATTACCGTAATTGACGATTCTTACAATGCCAGTCCCGATTCTGTGAAAAGCGGAATTGATGTACTTTGCAGTTTACCCAATCAAGGGAAAAAAATAGCTGTTTTGGCGGATATGATGGAATTGGGAGATATGAGCGAACAAGCACATTTTTGATACAGGAGTTGCCGTAGGAAGTACATTAACGGATGTATTAATTACAGTTGGCCCAAGAGCGGTGAAAATTGCAGAAGGAGCAATTTCTGTGAAGCCTGACATGACGGTAGTTATGTGTAAGAATAATCAGGAAGCCATTCATGTTTTTAAAAGAAATTGTGAAAAAAGAAGATGCTATGATGATAAAAGGCTCTCGTAGCATGAAACCGACGAAATTGTAAAAGCATTTCTATAAAAATAAAAAAGTACCCACGTTCTGTGGAGTACTTTTTGAATGTCAAAAAAAGCTGCAAATTTTGCAGCTTTTTATTTTTTTAGTAAAATATCATGGAGCGTGTTTTGGAAAACATATATGATGTCTATATGACATATTGTACAATGTATAAAGATATATTTTAGAAAAGAGGGTTAGGTTAAGAGTAAAATTTTTATGTTATAAATTTATGATATCTATTCTGAAAAGCGGATTATTGTGAGGGAGAGGAGGTTATCATTTTATCATTTGAAACACGTAATAAAAAAGGCTGCCAACGAAGCAGTAGCCGGGGCTTTGCAATAAATTGACCAAACATGGAGTTTTAGCGCCGTTTTGGCTGCTTTTATTTCATGATGACTTGTTTGTACTTCACAAAAACAGCTGAAACTATACTGTTTTACTATGGTTAATAGTATACTCGATAACTCATGGGAATGTGTGACCGAATTATGAATAGATTTGCATAAATTTGTAAACGGGTTGTATGTAATGTATAGTTTGTAAAAAAGAATTTATAAAGGTTTTTATAAGTTTTGATGACAGTTTGCTTCCTTATTATATATATAAATATATATAATATTCGATATTAGCTCTTGACAAATAAATATTTTTTTTTATAAAATAAGTTATAAATTATAACGGATGTTATAAATTTATAATGATTGCAGTGTTAAGCATAACACTGTGACAAAAAGAGGTTGATTTGAAAAACACAGAAGGGAGGACCGATTTGATACATTAGTTGCAAATCAACAAAGCAAACCGACGACAGTTAGTTTGAAAAGACTTAGGGGAGAGAAAATGGGCATTGATATTAAATCATTACCAAAACCAATTAGAGCTTTCTTTTAATGGTATTGGACAGGTGGTTTTCATTGAAAACGCTATCGCAGGATTTTTAATCTTCATATCATTCTTCATCGCTGGCCTTGAAATGAATGGTTGGGATTTTGGTAACCGGTATAGCTGGAGAATTATGGTATTCGCATTTATCGGCGTAAACCTTGCTAACCTTGTTGCATATCTCATGGGCGCTGACAGAGATGCAATTACTTCAGGACTATTCGGCTTCTGTCCGAACCTGATTGCTATCGGCTCATGTACATTCACAGCATCTGCTGATGCTGCAGGTAACTGGTGGTCTGCATGGATCATGTTGGTTGTAGGATGCATTTTGTGCGTTCCATTGCAAATGTTCATCAACAGATTTACAAATCACTTCGGTCTACCTGGTTTTACATTCCCATTCATCGTGATGGTTTGGTTCTTCACAGCAATCAGCTTCCAAACAGACCTATTGGCTGTTGGTAACGACCCAGTGTTAAGAACAGGTATGAACACATTCTTAGAGAATGGTCTAACCGGTAACGGCGGCAGCTGGATGACTGGCTTTGACTGGAACTCCATGGGCTGGGATTGGGCTCTATGACTTCAAGTCACTGGGGTCTATTTGCAATCAATGCATTTGAAGAAATTTATGTTGCAGACGGCTTTATTGCTTCCTTAATTGTTATCGCAGCATATTTCTGGTATAAATGGGATTTTTGCATTAAAAGCTTTACTTGCTACAGGATTTGCTATTGGCATGGGTCTACTATTTGGCGCTGACATGGGTCAAATGGGTCTTGCTCTTTATGGTTACAGCTCCATTCTTACTGTTGGTGCTTTGGATTCTGCAAGAGCAGAATCAACCGGAAGATACTGGTTCTGTTCTTCCTTGGTTTGTTATGACCAGCCTTATCAACTTGGTGCACAAACCATCTTGGGTGCCTTCGATTCCCAAGCTGCACAATCGCATTCGTACTAGCAGGTTGGTTCATCTAATCGTAGAACGTGTTATGATTGAACAAGCTGAGAAAAAGCTTTAAACAAAAACGCTTTAATGTTTTGTTAACTTGAAAGTATTGATTAAAAAGCGAAATTAAATATTATGTTTTGATTTAGTATAAACAGTTCTGTTTATGTTAAAATTGAAACAACATATGTAAACGCTCCGGCAAGTATTCTACAACGGATTACTTGACCGGAGCGTTTTTATGTAGTCTTGTTTGAAACATTGTTTATCATAGTTGTTTGGAATAGCGTTTTATAAATTTGTGATAAGATGTTTGTATTGTTGGAGTTTTGTTGGATATCTTTGATTGCCTATGAAATTTTATTTATGCAAAGTGTTTGGTTGTGAGTATTCTGCATTTAAAATTATACTGTTGTAGCATGTTTACAATAATGATTCATTCGTTTTGGATATCATGTATTAGAAAGACGTATTTTAAAGTTTTGTCATTACAGAATGTATTTGATATTTTATACTGCTAAAACTTACAATTATTAAAAATGCATCACTTATAATGATGTGTATTCTATTTATTTTTGTTAAGTTACAAAGATATGGTAAAAGTTACAAAAATTTTGTTATTTACACAAAAAATTAAAATTTCTTTTTATTAAGTGCGGTATCTATGCGGATTTTTCATGTCATAATTATTTTTATCAACAAAAAAAATAATACATCTTTTTTCGACATAATCTGTGGTTTTATCGCAGAAGAAGACAATTTCTCTCCTAATATACAATGAGCGTTACACTACATAATGGGGTATTAACACGTATTATACCGTTAAAAGTAACAAAATATCGTATTTCACTTGAAATGGTGACAAAGCTGTGATAAACTGTAACTAATTTGTTACCAATGAATTTTAAAATGTAGGGAAGAGAGCATATGTTGAGTGAGTTTAGCAGAAAAAGGTTTAGAAAGTTACAATCTGTTTTTATCATTGTGATGGCGCTGTTGACTATTGGTATATGCGTATTATCTCAAGGGAATACTATTCATGCGCGAGAAACAAATGATGACGAGCAAACAACACAGCATGCAGCAGCAATGACCATTGAAAACAAATCTGAGGATCAAACATCTCCCACTGTACATATTCTTGCATTTGGTTTGGTAATTGTTGTTAGTGCTGCGACGGCAGGAATTTTGATTGCTGTACGTAAAAGAAATAAACGAAAAAACAAATACATTTATAGAGGACACCATAAATAGTATATCCAAATTATTTTTGTTTTATTGTCTCCCCATTTAAAAATTTGAAAATGATTGAGAAAAAAATATACCAATCTGTTTCTGCGAAAACAGCAACTTGTTGATTAGGCAATAAAAGTTCTATTATTTACACCTCATTTATTTAATTACCAAAATAAAACCTTCTCTTTTGTGGCAGATTATATATAAGCCGCGCAAAAGGAGGTGAATCAATGGTAATATGAAAAATGTTTTAGAGCTTTAAGCGGTGTTGCAGCCGCGTTTGTACTGGCATTTGGCATAACTGTTGGTATTGCCGAACAAACCCTTCCAGACAGCTTCAGAGTGGTAGAAGGGCAAGAATTAGATTTACAAACACTTGGTTTCAGTACAGAGCCGGCAACAGAAAATGAAGTAGATGTTATTTCTATGAATCGTTCAACCGGTGAATATGACGCAGATATTTTATTATTTAACACCATACCGATTAAAACGGTCCATGTGGATGTAACAGAGCCTTTGATGTTGGTACCTTGCGGTACACCTTTTGGAATTAAAATGTTTACCAATGGTGTAGTAGTCGTCGGAATGTCCGACATTGACTCTGAATCCGGTAAGACAAATCCGGCAACAGAAGCCGGTTTAAAAATTGGAGATATCATCACTAATGTTAATGGTGAAACTGTGAACGAAAACGAAGAAGTATCAAAAAGCAATTCAAGATTGTAACGGTGAACCTTTGGTGTTAACAGTAAAACGTGATACCGAGACATTAGAAATTTCCTTAAATCCTGTAAAATCATCACAAGACGGATCTTACAAAAGGCGGCTTGTGGGTAAGGGACAGTACGGCAGGTATTGGTACAGTCACTTTTTTATAATCCTGAAAACGGATTATTCGGAGGATTGGGACATGGTATTTGTGATGTTGACACAAATAGTTTAATGCCTATGAAAAAAATGGTGATATTGTCCCTGTAACGATTAGTGGTGTTACAAAAGGCCAGAAAGGTGCTGCTGGGGAACTGCGCGGCTAGTTTATCAGTAACCAAGCAATTGGCAATTTGTTTATTAATTCTGATTAAGGTGTTTATGGTCAACTGGATGCTTCCCCGTAGAACAACAAGCACTGCCGGTTGCGATGAAACAAGAGGTGAAAGAAGGTCCGGCTCAAATTTTAACGACGGTAGCTGACGGAGAACCTCAATATTACAATGTAACCATTGAAAGCATAGAATACAAAAAAATTCTTCCCGAGTAAAAAAATTTAGTTGTTTTGGTGACGGACGAAGTTTTGTTGGAAAAAAACAGGTGGCATTGTACAAGGCATGAGTGGAAGTCCTATTATTCAAAATGGTAAAATTGTTGGTGCCGTAACTCATGTATTTTTAAATGATCCTACCAGAGGATATGGCATTTTTGCAGAGAATATGGTAGAGAATCTGGTTTCAATGGAACAAGAGTCTGTGCAAAAAGCCTCCTAAAAAATTATTTTCGACAATTTTATTTGTAGAATATTCTTATTTTCTCCCAATTTAAAAATTTAATCTTACAAACTATTGCCAATATTTCCATTATATGGTAATATGTATCTGCACTAAAAAAACAGGGGGAGAAAATATGAAAAAACGCTCTAAAATTATTAATTTCAAGTGAACGTGACGAATTTAATAGAGAGTACGCAAAAGTATTTGAAAAATGCAGGCTTTCAGCTATGTTTTGCTCCCAAAAGACGGCCTAAAAGTATTAGATTTTTATTGAAGAGGAACAACCAGACTTAGTGTTAATGGATTTATTTATGCCGCATTTAGACGGAATCGGTGTCATCCGTTCTTTACAACGCTTAAAAATAAATAAAAACCGTTATTTTTTGTAAAATCTTCATTCAGCAGTCCTACGTTGGAACATGAATTGATGAGTAACGGTGTTCTTACTTTACAGTAGAGCCATTTCATGCACAAGATTTAGCAGACAGAATGCTGCAATTAACTGGTTATCAAAATAAAATTGAAGATAAATTGGAGGAAAACAACGTGAATCACCTGCCATCATTAGAAATTCAAGTAACAGAAATTTTACACCAAATTGGAGTTCCTGCACACACATTAAAGGATATCATTATTTAAGAGATTCCATCATCATGGCAATTGAAACCCCTGAAATTATAAATGCTGTGACGAAACAGCTGTATCCATCCGTGGCAAAACGTTATGAAACAACATCTTCTCGTGTAGAAAGGGCAATTCGACATGCAATTGAAGTTGCATGGGACCGTGGCGATGTAGATGTATTAAATTCTTATTTTGGTTATACCATTCACAATACAAGAGGTAAGCCAACAAACAGTGAATTTATTGCAATGATAAGCGATAAATTGCGCCTGCAAATGAAAACAGCAAGTTAATAGCTGGTACAAGTACAATACCTGTTTTTCTTTTTCATTATAAATTGCTATTCCTATTTCTCTTCACTTATCGCTCCACAGTAAAAACATCTGTATGGATGATTATTTGCTGTGGAGTTTTTGTGTTATTCATTAAAAAGCCTTTGCAATTTCTGCAAAGGCTTTTGATTATTTTATTTTTGTTTCTAAGCGGTCAATTTGTTTGCTTAATAGTTTATCAATTAGTAGTGAAAACAGTACAAAAACAATAATTGCAAAAACCTGCCAAAACTAAAAAACAATAGAACATAGGCAAAGTAATTGATGCAAGAGAAAACAAATCTTTTAAGATAAAATTGCGAATATAAATGCTCCGAGCATAGTAAAGAATAAAGCACAGCGTATCCAGTTAAACGGTAACGAGACTTTTAATAATACCAACAGACCGGCAAATCCGGTAATCATAACGGCAAGCGTTGAGATTTCTGTACTGTTAAAATGAATAAATGAGCATACAATGGCCAGTGCCACGATATTAAATACCATTGTCATAGCACCTGGAATCGATTTGCGTATGACATTTACAATGTACTTGCCTTTAATTCGTTCCTTATTGGGCTCTAATGCCAAAATGAGAGAAGGGGCGCCGATTGTCAATGCACTAATCAAAGTAAGTTGAATTGGTTGGAACGGATAGTCAAAATGTAGAAAGATAAATAAAATTGCATTGATTGTAGAAAAGATTGTTTTTGTTAAAAACAAGGAAGAGGAACGTTGTAAATTATTAATTGAGCGTCTGCCTTCCTTTAATATTTTGGGCATAGAAGCAAAATTGGAATCCAGCAGTACCAGTTGAGAAACAGTCCTGGCAGCATCACTGCCTGAAGCCATAGCAATACTGCAGTCGGATTCTTTTAAAGCCAATACGTCGTTTACGCCGTCTCCTGTCATTGCAACGGTGTGGCCTTGTTCTTTTTTTAATGCTTTTACCAAATCTAACTTTTGCTGTGGTGTAACACGTCCGAACACACTGTATTTTTTTGTGCAGCTTCCTTAATTTCTTCCGGTGTCTGTAGGGTGGTAGCATCTACATATTGTTCAGCCGTTTTTAAACCGGCTTTTTTTGCAATATTTGCTACTGTAATTGCATTATCGCCTGAAATAATTTTGATGTCTACACCTTGTTCCGCAAAAATAAGCCAGTGTGTCGGGAGCCTCCGCACGTATTTTATCGCTGATAAATAAAAATGCCATAGGATGAATTTCTGCAGGCAATTCTTTATCTTGAATTTGATGTGGAGAATGTGCCAGCATTAAAACGCGTTGTCCTTTTTCAGAATACTCTTTAATAATTTCTTGATATGGAGAACTGTCTTTAAAAATAAATTCTGTAGCACCGAAAATATAGCTGCCGTTTTCATCAAATGAAGCACCGCTCCATTTTCTTGCAGATGAAAATGGAACAATATGATTACAGGTCAATTTATCATATTGGTCACAATAGGTTTTTTACTGCATTAAACGTTGGATTATCGTCTTCCAATGCATGTATTAAAGAACCCAATGCAATATTCAACTCTTCATTGGTTGTATCGTGTAGTGGCAGTACATCGGTTACTTCCATAGTTCCTTCTGTAATGGTGCCTGTTTTATCCAGGCATAACACATCTACGCGTGCTAAAGTCTCAATACAGTATAGTTCTTGTACCAATGTTTTGTGTTGAGACAGCCGTATAATGCTTACGGCAAATACAACGCTGGTTAATAAAATTAAACCTTCCGGAATCATACCGATTAAAGCTGCTACAACACCTACAATTGCATCGTTGAATCCCTGATGGGATATAAAAACTTGTTTTGCAGAATAAGGCAATGCCAACAGGAATTAAGGTAAACCCAATATATTTAATAATGCGGTTTGTCCATCGCATAATTTCTGAGTTTGGTTTTTTTTACATATTTAGCATTATCTGTAATTTGTGCAGCATAGTTATCTTTTCCCACATGTTCTACACGTGCATGGCAGTTGCCGCTGATAATAAAACTGCCTGAAAGTAAATGGTCTCCCGGTTGCTTTAATACAGGTTCGGATTCTCCTGTTAATAATGATTCATTTACTTCACATTCACCTTCAATGACAACGGCATCGGAGCAAACTTGGTTGCCTGCTCCAAGAAAAAGTAATGTCATCCATTACAATATCATGAATGGCAATTTCTTGCTTGATACCGTCGCGTATTACATGTGCTTTTGGCTCGGCAATTAAGGAGAGCTTATCAATGGTTTTTTTGCGCGAATTTCTTGTACCGTACCAATAATAAAAAATATTGCAGATAATAACGCCCATAAACAATAAATTTTTATAAGAGCCCACAATTAAAATCATAACGGCTAGTACAAAGTTTAAAATGTTAAAGGGTGTTATCAAATTTTCCAGTACAATTCGCTTGATGCTTTTTGACTTAATGTCACTATTATGATTGACGAGCCCTTGTTCAATACGCTGCCGGACTTCTGCATCTGTTAGCCCATGCAATTGTTCTGAAGAAGGCTTGGTATGTTCAACATTGTTTTGGTCCAAGTGCATATTCATCTCCTATAATAGATATATGTATTGTTAGAGCACAGATTTACCGCATATTTTTTATATACGCCAATAAAGCTACATATTAATATATTAGATTATTTAGATATTAGTATTCAATATATTAATATATGTCCTGCGCTGAAACATATATAATCATATTATACATGATTTTGACCGTAATTTGTAGATAAATTATGATATTGAAGTTATTTTGTAACTTTTATGTTTGGTTTAATGAAATTTTATAAAACATAAATATTGTGTTCAAAAAAATATATCATAATATATGGCTGGATATAGGGTAGCTTTATATCATATTTTATAAGATGATAGCTTTAGATAGGCACATAAAGGGAACTTTTAGCTATTGTCGGTATATTTTAGTAATTGTATGAGTAAAATTGCTTTGCAATTTCTTTTATGTTATAATAACAATGTATATCATTTTTTATATTCGGAGGGAGGGTTTACATATTATAAAAAATTAAACGGTGTTTTGAAACATACCAAAACACTTGGAGGCTTTAACAGTATTTTAATGCTTTCGTTAACAGTTTCTATTTTCCTTCCTTTTTATATCACTTTGGCGTGTATGATTTTTTTGTGGTAATTGTTTCTGTTATCCAAAAGAATTCTCGAAAGCCGTATTTTTAAATCCATCTAACTTATTTCTTATGAGCATTATGATTTATGGAATCATTGTCAGCAGTGTATATATGAATTTTTACAGGAATTATGTATTCGCTGGTTTTTTTGGTGGCCTTGATTGTTATGTTTTATGGAAAACAATCATGACGCGAAAATTATTTGACAATATGATGGATGTAGCTTGTTTTACCAGTATCATTTGTGTACCGATTGCTGCAATTCAAATGTTTTTGGTTTCCTGGGGTAACAGTAGCAGACCGACCGTCAAACGCTTACTAACGCTAATTATTACGGCATGATGATAGAATTCGTAGTAATTATTGTTATGTACCGTATTTTACAAATCAAAATGTAAAATGGGAAAGTGATTTTATATAGAGCCATTATTCTGGTTAATGATTGGTCCCTATATATGTCGATGAGTATG
>VOFI01003863.1_pt1 | contig 15611 bp, 16 predicted proteins | sample 5384131 | NCBI WGS metagenome assembly VOFI01 (sample SAMN12384728, study PRJNA508395) | human gut metagenome | isolation source: healthy gut H | host: Homo sapiens
CCATCTTCTGGCTGCGGGCCCGTTCCACCAGGTCGGTGCCGTATTTTTTCAGCGCGTCGTAGGTGCCCTCGGGGCTGTCGCTGGTGACCCGGGTATTTCCCCGGATCCCCCATAAGGCCCTTCAGCACCGCGTTTTTCTCAATGCCGTATTGCCGGAACAGCCGGGCCAGCGTGTCGTCCGCCAGCTCGATCAGGCAGAGGAAAAGGTGCTCGACCGAGACATATTCGTCCTTCATGCTCTCGGCCTTCCGCTCGGCGGCGGTGAGAGTTTTGTCCACATCCTCCGATACATAGATTTTGTCGGCCTCCCGGCCAGAGCCGGTGACCTTGGGCAGGCCGTCCACCGCGCGCAGGGCGTCGGCCTCCACCTGCTCGGCGGGAATGCCCATTTTCAGCAGCAGCTCCGGGACCAGCCCTTGCTCCTGAGTCAGCAGCGCGGCGAGGAGGTGCTCCTGCTCGAGCTGCATGTTTTGATGCTCCACCGTCAGATTCTGGGCCTCCCGGATCGCCTCCAGGGACTTTTGGGTGAATTTTTTTGTGCGTTCATACGATCCCTTCCTCTCCGGCCGCCGGGGGATTTATGCTGGCGGCGGTTTTTTCCATGGCCCAGGATATAGTATAGGAAAAAAATGCGAATAGATCATATCTGAATTATGAATATATTGTGAATGTTAGCACTTAATATATATGAGTGCTAACATTCGGCTGTTTTGCGGCAAGGCTTGTACCGGAAGGCGCCGTGTGCCATAATAAGGTAAATTAGGAAAGAACAGGAGGCGCGTCATGATCAAACCTATCGTCTGAGCACCCCCGGGAGGGATTTCTGGCTGTGACGGCCCAGGTGCAGGAGGCTCTGCGGGACAGCGGGGTGGAGAGCGGCCTGTGTGTGGTCTACTGCCCCCACACCACCGCCGGGGTGACGATCAATGAGAACGCGGATCCCGACGTGACCCGGGATCTGATGCTGGCGCTGGACAAAACCTTTCCCGACCGGACCGAGTTCCGCCATGCGGAGGGGAATTCCGCTGCCCATCTGAAAGCCGTCTGTGTGGGCAGCAGCGTCACCATCCCGGTGGAAAACGGCCGGCTGCTGCTGGGGATGTGGCAGGGGGTCTATTTCGCGGAGTTCGACGGGCCCCGGGAACGCCGCTTTTATGTCAAGGTGCTGGGCGATCCTGAAACGAAAGATGACTGAAAAAAGGAGGCAATCGGCATGGACGCACTGGAAAACCTGATGACCCGCCGGAGTATCCGGGCCTTTACGGAGGAGGCTGTCCCGCAGGAGGCGCTCGAGCGGATCGTCGGCGCCGCGCGGTATGCGCCGAGCGGCATGAACAAGCAGCTCTGGCGGTTCACGGTGGTGCAGAATCCGGCGATGCTCGACGCGCTCGCCGCCGTGATCCGGGAAGAAGCGGGACGGGACCCGGATTACCACTTTTATCACGCTAATGTGCTCATCCTCGCCTCCAACGAACGGGACAATCCTCACGGGGTGGAAGACTGCGCCTGTGCGCTCGAGAATATGTTTCTCGCAGCCCACGCCCTGGGGATCGGGTCGGTTTGGATCAATCAGTTCAAGGGGATCTGCGACCGGCCCCGCGTCCGTGGGCTGCTTACCCGGCTCCATCTGCCCGATACCCATATCGTGCTCGGCTGCGCGGCCCTCGGCTATGCCGCCCGGCCCGCGCCGCCCGCGCTCAAAAAACGGAACGTGGTGGAATGGGTGCTCTGACCGCCTCCGCCGCGAAAAAAACAGGGTTGGCCGCCGGGTTTCCGGCATGGCCATCCCTGTTTTTAAATGCGGGGCGCCGGACTGGTCAGGAAACGCCGAGCGCCCCTGCTCCCTCGCCTGGGCGGTGTACAGGTCGTAATAGAGTCCTCTCTTTCCGAGCAGTTCGCCGTGGCTGCCCTGCTCGAGGATCCCCTTGTTGCCGATATACAGAATCCGGTCGCAGGTTTTGATGGTGGAGAGGCGATGGGCGATGATGAAAGAGGTCCGCCCTCTGAGAAGTACTTGGATCCCCTCCTGCAGCAGCCGCTCGGTTTTGGTATCGATGGAGGAGGTCGCCTCGTCCAGAATCAGGATCTTGGGATCGGAGAGCAGGGTACGGGCGAAGGCGATGAGCTGCTTCTGTCCCTGGGAAAGCCGGCTGCCCCGTTCATTGACCTCGGTATCGTACCCCTTTTCCATCTCCATGATGAAATCGTGGGCCCGGACCATTTTCGCCGCCTGCTCGATCTCCTCGTCGGTAGCGTCGAGGCGGCCGTACCGGATGTTGTCCCGGATGGTGCCGCTGAAAATAAAGCTGTCCTGGAGCATGATTCCCATCTGGGTGCGCAAGGAATGGAGCGTCACCCTGGAGATATCGTACCCTTCGCTCCAGGCGACGGCGTTCTCCCCCTCCTCCGGCCGGCCGTACAGCAGGATCTCGCCCCCGGTCAGGTTGTAGAACCGGCTGATCAGGTTGACCACCGTGGTCTTGCCCGCGCCGGTCGGGCCGACCAGGGCGATGCTTTCCCCAGCCTTCACGTGCAGATTGAGGTTCTCCAGGATATGGACCTCCGGCTCATAGGCGAAGGTCACGTCCCGGAACTCCACCTCTCCGGTGATGGGGGGCAGTTCCACGGCGTTTGGAGCGTCGTCCACCACCACCGGCTCGTCCATGGTCTCGAAGATCCGTTCGAGATAGGCGATGTTGTTGACGAAGGAATTGTAGATATTCGCGAGGTTGGTGATGGGCTGCCAGAACCGGCTGACGTACTGCCCCATCGCCAGGATGACGCCGAAGGAGACGATGGCGCCGCCCAGCCAGTAGACCCCCGCGATGTACAGCAGGGTGAAGACGATCTGGGTGATGAGCTCCGAGCTCAGCCAGACCGAGTTGGAGATATAGACCGCGCCCATCCACGCCTTGCGGCAGGCGGCGGCGAGCCGCTCCATAACGGTGAGGTTCTCCTCCTGTCTCGCGAAGAGCTGCGAAACCTTCACCCCGTCGATGCTCTCGGCCAGATAGGCGTTATAGTTGGAATTCTTGTTGGACTGGCGCTGCCAGGCCTTCCGCTGCCGCGGTTTTAAGAACCAGATGACCCCCCGCGAACACCGGCAGCCCGGCCACGATGATGGTGGCGAGGACCGCGTTGGTCGCATACATGAATACCACGATGAACAGGATGTTGAGGATTTCCAGGATGCTGTTGATGATCCCGTTTGAGAGCATATCCGACACGGAATTGACGTAATTGATGACCCGCACCAGGATTTTTCCCGCCGGCCGGCTGTCGTAATAGCTGAAGGGCAGGCGCTGGAGATGGGCGAAGAGGTCCTTGCGTATATCGTAGATGATCTCCTGGCTGACATGGGCCATAATCCGGGAGCGGATGGTGCTGAACAGGATGCTGACGAGGATGATCCCCACATAGGCGAGGGCGAGCCACAGGAGCAGGGTCACATTTTTGCCCGGGACCGCGTCGTCCAGCACCCACTGCATGATCTTGGGCTGGAACAGGGCCACCACGCTGGCCACCGCGCTGAGCAGCAGGGCGAGGCCCATTTTCCCTTTGTGGCGGCCGATGTACTTCATGGCGCGCTTCAAGTGCTTGAAGCTGAAGGGGGATTCCAGGGTTTCATCCACTTCAAATGTATTGCGTCTGGCCATCAGCACGCACCCCCTTTCACTCCGGCCTCATCCGGAGCCGGGTCCTGGATGTCGTTCTGCAGGGCATAGGTCTCCCAGTAGTAGCCCCTCTGGCGGAGCAGCTCCTCATGGGTGCCCCGTTCGGCGATCCGGCCGTCCTGGAGCACCAGGATCTGGTCGGCATCCTTGACCGAGGAGATCCGCTGGGCGATGAGGATTTTTTTGTACAGGGAAGGGCAGCCGCCGGAGCTGGTCCTGTATGTATGTCTCGGTCTCCATATCCACCGCCGAGGTGGTGTCGTCGAGAACGAGCACCGCCGGGCGCATGGCCAGGGCCCTGGCCAGGGCGATCCGCTGCTTCTGGCCGCCCGACAGGCCCACGCCCCGTTCCCCCACGATGGTGTCGTAGCCCTCCGGCATCCGGCTGACGAAGCCGTCCGCGTCGGCCATCCGCGCGAAATCCCGGGCCTCCTCTTCCGTCAGGGCCTGGTCGCCGAAGGCGATGTTCCCTTCCACCGAATCGGAAAAGAGAAAAACATCCTGGGTCGCGGTGCCGATGTTCCGGCGGAGCTGCTGCAGCCTCCACATCCGCACATCGCAGCCGTCGACCAGGATCGCGCCTCCGTCCACATCGTAAAACCGGGACAGCAGGTGGATAAGCGTCGTCTTCCCCGAGCCGGTCGGTCCCATGATCGCGAGGGGTCCGGCCCGGCTCCACCGTGAAGCTGACATGGTCGAGGACCTGGACCCTGCCGAAGGAGAAGGAGACGCCCGGAACTCGATTTTCCCTTCCATGGCCGCGTGATCCACAGCGTCGGTCCGGTCCATGATCAGGGGACGGGCATAATACACCTCAATGACCTTGTTGGCCGAGGCGGCGAACCGCTGCAAATCGTTGATGAGGTTGCCGAGGTTGCGCATGGGGTTGGCTAGGGCCCAGGACAGGCTGGTAAAGATGGTGAGCTCTCCGGGGAGATCTCACCGATGATGATGAAAACCCGCCCAGGAAAACCGTGATGAGGGTCATGGCGTTGGCCAGCAGTTCGATAAAGGGATAAAAGGTAAGCCACAGCTTGTTGATTTCGAGGTTGGCGTCGCGGTACGCCTCATTCTTTTTCCGGAACCGCTCTTTTTCGAATTCCTCCCGCGCGAAAGCCTTGACCACTCGGTTGCCCGCGATGTTCTCCTGCGCGGCGGTATTCATCTCGGCCAGGCGCTCCCGCATCCCGATAAAGAGCGGGCGCACCTTGGAGGAATAGAGCTTGGTAATCAACAGCAGCAGCGGCGTCACCGCCAGCAGGGCCAGGGTGAGCTTCCAGCTCACAGTGAAAAAGAAAAGCAGGGTGGACAGGAACATCACCGAGCAGTCCACCACCATATAGGCGAGGTAGGAGACGAAATGCCGGCACCAGTCCAGGTCGGCGGAGAGGCGGGTCATCAGGTCGCCGGTGCGGTTGCGGTCGAAAAAGCGCATTTCCTGGTACTGCAGCACCGCGAAAAGCCGCCGGCGCAGGTTGAACACCACGTTCTGAGAACCCTTTTCCAAGCACACGATCATCAGATACCGCAAGCCTTCCCGCAGGACCTTGGCCACCAGCATGATGGTGAGCAGCCGGAGGAGCGGCTCGGTATTCTCCGCGATAATCACCTGGTCGATGAGCTGGGCCGTCAGCGCCGGATTGATCAAAAAGCATCACGCTCGTCACCACCGAAATCAGCAGCGCCGCCGCGATGACACCTACCCGGTATTTTCGATCCATGTTGCGCCAAATCCATCGTATCTGGAACATACGTCTCCCCTCTTTTCCCCAAGCCCCGCCGCGCAGGGACGTGCCATGCGCCGCGGACCCGTCCTTGTGTGGAATACCCCTCATTATACCGATCTCTTCCAAAAAAGATAGCCCCATTCAGCCGAAATACAAAAACGATTGGGGGCACTTTCCGTCATAATGACGAAAGCGGCCCCGGCACACCCGAAGGCGTGCCGGGGCCGTTTTCTGCTTTTTGACGGGGATGCCGGTTCCGCCGGCAGAATCGCCGCAAACGGTCAGTCATGGGCGGAGGGATAGGGCTTCTTTTCATCCGTCCGGCCGATCAGGTAATCCACGCTGGTATGATAGAACTCGGCGATCCCCGCCAAAACCTCGACCGGGACATCTCGCAAATTGTTTTCATAATTGCTGTATGTGCTGCGGTTTAGCTTTAGGAAATCGGCCAGATCCTGCTGTTTTATGTCCGAATCGATACGCAGTTGCTTGATTCTATGATACCGCATCTTCCATCACCGTCTCCAGTATAACCGATAAAGATGAAAGGGTTGACGTTTTCACACAGATTGTGTCAAAACGTGTTTGAGGTGATGAAAATGGAAACTATCCGGCATACCTGCCTGGATGGCGGCTATTACCGGCGGCACTACATCTGGTGCGGGCGGTACCTGCCGGTCGATTACGGGCACTGCGTCCACCCGCCCCGCATCCGCTACTGCCGCCCCGGCATGGCGGCCTGCCCCAAATGGCTCCCCCGGACCGAAGCGTATCGGAACACCTATCTCCCGCCGGAATAAGTCGCGCGGGGCCGGTACAGGGAAAATCCAAACCCGCCTCTTGACAAACGCCCAAAAAAGGGGGGTATGCTTTTTTATATATACAGAAACGCGATGACGGGGAAGTCCAACGGGTCCTTCCTTTCAGAGAGCCGCCGGGTGGTGCGAGGCGGCAGGAATCCCGGACGGGTATCGCCCCTGAGCAGACCGCTGAACGGTGAAGTAGGCGGGCACGGCTTCTCCCCGTTACCGGAGACCGCGTTTCCCCCGTTTTGGCGGGAGACGGGGAGGAGGGCCGCCTCGGCGGCCAAAGTAGGTGGTACCACGAAAGCCGGCTTTCGTCTCTATACAGGGGCGGAGGCTTTATTTTTTTACCGAAACGGGGGATCTCCATGCTCACGCTCGACAAAGTGTACCATGCGTCGTTCGTCCTCAAGAACGTCATCCGTTCTACCGATCTCATCCACGCACCCAACATCCGCCACGACTGCGGTGTATCTGAAAACCGAAAACCTCCAGGTGACCGGCTCCTTTAAGGTGCGGGGGGCGTATTATAAGATTTCCCAGCTCTCCGACGAGGAAAAGGCTCACGGCGTCATCGCCTGCTCGGCGGGCAACCATGCCCAGGGTGTGGCGCTCGCGGCGACCAAAAACGGCATCAAATCCGTCATCTGCCTGCCCGACGGCGCCCCGATCTCAAGGTGGAGGCGACGAAAAAATACGGAGCCCGGGTCGAGCTGGTCCGGGGGGGTGTACGACGACGCGTACCAGCGGGCGCTTGAGCTGCGGGATGAGAAACACTATACCTTCATCCACCCCTTCGACGATGAAAACGTCATCGCCGGACGGGGACGATCGGCCTCGAGCTGCTCGAACAGCTTCCCGAGATCGACGCCGTGGTGGTGCCGGTCGGCGGCGGCGGACTGATCTCGGGGTGGCATTCGCGATCAAGTCCCTCAACCCCCCACTGCAAGGTCTACGGCGTGCAGGCGGCGGGCGCGGCCTCTATGTTCAACGCCGTGCGGGACGGCCGGAAGGAGACGCTTGACGGCGTCGCCACCATCGCAGACGGTATCGCGGTGAAAACCCCGGGCGACCTGACCTTCGAGCTGTGCAGCCGGTATGTGGATGAAATCGTCACCGTTACCGACGACGAGATCTCCACCGCCATCCTCACTCTGATCGAGCAGCAGAAGTTGATCACCGAAGGGGCCGGGGCGGTGTCGGTTGCCGCCGTCCTCTTCGACAAGATCCCGGTCGAGGGCAAAAAACGTGGTCTGCCTGCTCTCGGGCGGCAACATCGACGTGACAATCCTCCCGGGTTATCAGCCGCGGCTTGCTCAAGTCGGGGCGGTCGGCTGATATCATCATCGAGGCTGTCGGATAAGCCGGGCCAGCTCAGCGGCGTATCAAAATCGTCGCCGACCTCGGCGGCAACGTGGTCGCTGTCTATCACGACCGGGCCGATTTGGACATGGATATCAACGCCTGCTTCCTCCGCCTGGTGCTCGAGACGAGGGACCACGCCCACGTCGAGGAGATCAAAAGGGCCCTGACCGCCGCCGGCTACAAGCTGGCGGCCAGGGCCTGAGGGATATGAGGTGCCATTCATCGGACAAATCCGTCCCGTTTCGCACATGCTGAGAGCGGAGCAGCTTCAGGGGAAAATTCAGGAACATCCGGAAGGGGCGGATAAGCCGCAGGGACAGCGCGGCCGATACCTTCGGAAACGAGCCGGTATAGACCCGCCTGTGTTTCCTGCCTGGCGTTGTCCCGTTAACCGATCCTCATCCGTTTTTTCACAAATAAAGGGCCTGTTCTTTGAAAAGAACAGGCCCTTATTTACTGACGGACGTTTGTATGCAGAAATATTGGATAGCCTGGTTTGCTTCGTCGGCAGAAGGCGAGATGAGCCTCCTTTTGTGCGGCTTGACGAATGGTATTTTAGCGGCAAACTCCTTAAAGGGAAAGTCCCCCATCCGGACATGAAAACAGGCGTTTTGGCAGTTGCGGCAGGGCTCCCTTCTGTGATATACTGATAAACAGACGGGCGTTCCGGCGTCTGTAATTACCATCGGAGAACCCCTATACTGCGGCTCGGGGTTTTCCTTAGTTGAGAGGGGTCTTTGTATGAACTGCGACACCTGTCCGCATGGGTTTTCCCCGGAGGATGAAACCTGCCGGCACTGCCCCCTTTATCCGGAGGAAAAACCGGCGACGCCCACCTCTAATCCCGTCCCCACCGTCGAGGCGCCAGCGCCTGCCTCGCCCTCCGCTCCGGCAGAGGAGGCCGGGCCCGAGGAGATCCCCCCAGTGCTTTCGCTCGAGGATGGAAAAAGAAACCGCCCCTTATTTTCCGGAACCCTCTGCGGACAAGCCTCACGTGGAAAAAGTCCGGCCTCCCCATCATCTCCGCCAAAAGGCCGTGGCTATTCTGTTGTCTATCTGCCTGTTTCTCGGCAGTATGATGACCCTGCGCAGGCTATATGGCCGGACATGCGTTGGACAAAGCGCCAGCCTCCCGTTTCTTGACGAAAGACACCGCCGCGGTTTTGACCGCATCCATGCCGGACACCGTCTACTTCATGGGGATCCGTCTGCAAAAACGGACGGTACAGACCCTTCTGCTCAATACAAGGATACAAAAATATCTCGATGACCTGATATCCGGCCTCCATACCTATATGCGTACCGGTACCGAACCCCGGCTGAACTACTCAGCCATCGCCACCCGCCTTGTGCGGCTGATTGAGCAGGAGCAGCTGCTGTATATGACCTCCGACGGCCGGACATATCTGTCTGAAACCGAATGCGCTGCGATCCTCAGCCCAAAGCTGGCAGACAACGTCCGGCTCCTGCTCGTCATCTGTAACGACGAGCTGAGTACCGCGGTGCGGCAGGAGGCACTCCAGACCCTGACGAGCGGTGCCAATCTGGATTCGGATAAAATCTTAAAAACCGTCACGCAGGTGCAGGGGCTGCTGCATCTTCCCACCCGGCTGTTTTGGGGTGGTATAGCGGTCTGTATTGTCTCGTTTTGCCTGCTGCTGTTTTTCAACCGGCGCCGGAAAGGGCGGGCGCTGCTGTTTGCGGCCATCCCGCTGTTTCTCTGCGGCCTGCTCCTGCTGGTCGTTTTGGCTCCGCCGCTCTTCTCCTCCCTGCTCGGCGGAACGGAGGCAGCTCTGGCGGAAGGCGGCTCCGCGTTCTCTACAGCGCTGTAATCGGGCCTGCCGTTATCATGTTGGTATGCGGATGCCTTCTCGCCTTAGCATATGTGATGGATAAATTGTCCCTGCCGATACGCCTTTGGCGCCGTATCCGCCGCCTTGCTCTCGCTTCCTGAGGGAAGGCCCCCGCAACGCGGGGATTATGGCGGACATCCCTCCTTTCCATATGGCAAAAAACCTGCCGAAAAGCCATTTCCGCTTTTTCGGCAGGTTTTTTGGGGAAGGTTGATACTTACAGAATACGGCCCGTAAAAAGTTGCTAATGCCGCGGAAGCCTGATGTCCCTCTTCATTAGCGGGGCGCTTCATGCACCTACGGGCTCGCTTCATAGAAAAACGCCGTCGCAAACGATGCGAAGTCTGCGACGGCGTGGGTTCCGTTGACAAAAAAAGATACCCACTTTGGTTGAGATGCAGCGTATCCTTTTTTCTTTCAAATTTTTATAGGTTCCGTGAATATCATCGTAACGAATGACAATATCCTTTTATAACGTTATAGCCATTATGTTTCCATCATCCGCTTTAAAGCACCCATAATATTCTCATTGTACGTATAAGTGAGTTCCAGCACAGTTGCTAATACCGAACGAACTGTCCGGCTTCTTAATTTTTCGGCTACTTTTTGAATATTGTCTTTATTGTTTGGCGTTTCTAAAAGATCTATGTCGTATCGAGTTCCGAGTACCGAGCCATTCGATATATGTCCTAGATCATGTATATTGGTGCATGCTATGGAAATATCATTCAATTCTTTATCGACATATCGGCTCCAATCCATTCCATCCAGGTTATAAGGGTTTTCAAAAAACCAACCCAAAATACAACGTGTAATAACCATTCCAAAAAAGAAATTAACCAATTTATTATGTTCTTGAATTAGAGATTCTATATCTGCATTGCTAAATCTGTCATCATCCAAAATATATTCACGATTATTTTCCAACGTGTTGGCGTCAAAGCTATTCTTCATGATATGATACAATCTATGATAGATACTCTGACGCTTTATATTTGTGTTGATTTTCTCATCAAGAAAGACGATTCGTCTCATACGGTCAAACCAATCGTCAACTCGTATATTTTTAACATATCCGGGATCATAATTATATGCTTCTCCTTGGTGATAGCCAAACAGCACTTGGTTTTCATCATCGTAACCGACAATTAAGAGCCAATTTTCCTGTTCGGTATATTGCAGGATGGCAGCCTTGTCTTCGTCTATCGTATGCTTGATTTTTATCAAATATATAGGATTTTCCTTGGGTTTTGTCGAATAGGGTATAGGAGTACCCAATGCACTGGCAGATAAAGTCAATGTAATTGTCATATTCTTCAACCGCATGGGAAAAACCAGCCTCTATACTGAATTTCAGATATTTTGAGCTTTTTAAATCCGGGATTGCAAAGACGATGCCTGAAAGAACTGCAAATAGGCCATGAAGGGACGGCGCTCCAAGGACGTTTCCAGGACAGTCCCCACAGCTTATACATCTGCGGCTGTATTTGGGGCACCATACAGGATTACGTTCACCTTCCGAGCGTTGACCAATACCTTTTTCGCTTTCATATACATAGCTGCAAAACAAGAGGCAAATCCGATTTCACAATCTTGCGGCAAGTACACAATATCATTTAAAAGCCGTATCACACGAACATCTCTCCTATCCGTCTTTACTGAAAGTTCAAAATATAAACGATGGAATGGTTCTAAAACAACATTCGATTGTTTATAGGCAGAGGGGCTTATGTGATAAAGGCGTTTAAAAGCGATGCTGAATGCATCGGCGGATTCATAGCCATACTTCAATGCAATATCAATGATTTTGCAGTTGAGGTTTCGCAAATCATGTGCCGCGCAAGTTAGTTTTCTATGTCGTATATAATCTGCCAGCCCCATTCCGGTTGTCAACGAAAAGAAATGCTGAAAAGCAGATATGGGAGATAAAATGATACGGCTAATTTCATTATAATCAATTTCATTGCAGAGATTATTTTCTATATAGCTAATAGCAAGGTTCAATCTGTCAATCGAATTCATATTGCTTACCACCTTTCCTATTCATGATATACGTTAGAGCACGTGAATACCCGTTATTTTATTAACCAATTTGTAGGATTTAAGTCTTATACCCATAATAACCCTGCCAAAAAAATCAATTTTGACAGGGTTCCGTATTTGTAAAATTGATGCAAAATAGATCCGCCATAACTGATAAGCATCAAATACCATACCACGATCAAATTTATCGTATTCGCCGCTGTTCATCACGGCCCTGATAAAAGGCGTTACTTTTTCTCTGATGTTGGAAAGTATTTCAAGAGTGGGCATATCAGCATATGTGTTTATTCCGAACTCAGGACAAACACGCTTTACTATCCCAGTATAGCAAAAACCTGCCAAACAAGCAATTCCAGCTTTTTCGACAGGTTTTTAAACTGTCTAAGGACTATAAAAGAAATATTTTCGTCAGTTTGCAATAAGAACTTGAACCCTTGCGAAGCAAATATTTCATACGCATAGCGTATTTCATGTTACGAAGTAATATTTCACTCACCAAAAGGCGAATTTCATTGAAAAAAGATATTTGGAATATTCCACCGGCGGGGATTAAACTCCCATAACCAAAACAGGTTGGTAGTGAGCGGGAGGCGTCGAGAGCGCGTTTACAAGCGAACAGCCGAAGCGAACGTGACCTGTTTTGGAAAGGAGGAGCAAGGAAGCGGGCGAATGACGCTTTTTTATGCCCGTTGCATAAAAAAGCGTCGAAGCAAAGCGGACTTTGCTCCGACGTGGTGCCGGTGGCCGGACTCGAACCGGCACGGTGTCGCCACCGGTGGATTTTGAGTCCACTACGTCTGCCAATTCCATCACACCGGCATGGATATAAACAAGGCCCGCCTTTATAGAGGTGAACCGGGCTTATTATACACTAGCACAGGCAAAAAAGCAAGGGGAATTTCCGGACGGATCCGGTTGCACAAAAGGGGAACCATGATACACTAGACAAAGCGAAAAGAGCCCGCCTGAATGCGGCTCGGGGACCCATTCCCCTTCCGCACCGATCTGTCCCCTGGGGAATGGGAAGAGATCACCCGCCTCGCCTGTGATATCGGGGATCACCTGGACGAGTATTACGGCGTATGCCGGGGAAAAATCCTGGCCACGCTGTTTTATGAACCGTCCACCCGTACACAGATGTCCTTCCAGACCGCGATGCTGCGGCTGGGCGGCCGGATCATCGGATTCGACAACCCGGCCAATTCCTCCGTCTCAAGGGGGAATCCCTTAAAGACACCATCCGGGTGGTCAGCGGGTATGCCGACATCATCGCCATGCGGCATCCGGTCGCCGGTTCGGCGCTGGCCGCGTCGCTGTATTCCCGTGTCCCAGTCATCAACGCCGGGGACGGCGGGCATTTGCATCCGACCCAGACCCTGACCGACATGGTGACACTGCGCCGGGAAAAGGGACGGTTCGACCGGCTTTGCATCGGGCTTTGCGGCGATCTCAAAAACGGCCGGACCGTCCATTCCCTGATACGGGCGATGGCCGCCTTCCCCGGCAATTCCTTCGTGCTCATATCGACCCCCGACCTGGGGATCCCACCCTATATCAAGGACTATCTGTCGGCGGCCGGCTGTGCTTTTGCCGAAATGGACAACCTGTCCGACGCCATGCCGCTGCTCGACGTGTTATATATGACCCGGATCCAGCGGGAACGGTTCGCCTCCCCCGCGGAATATGAACGACAGAAGGGGGTCTTTGTCCTGGATGCCCCCAAAATGAAACGGGCGAAAAAGGATCTGGTCGTCCTGCATCCCCCTGCCTCGGGTGGATGAGATCACCGTAGAGGTGGACGACGATCCGCGTGCCAAATATTTTGAACAGACCGAATACGGTCTCTATGCCCGCATGGCGCTGATGGTGCGGATGCTGGAGGGAGAGGGGAAACGCCTGGCCCCGGTTCCGGCCGGACAGTCCCATGCCTGCGGCAATCCCCACTGCATCACCCATCAGGAGCCGTATCTTCCCCCGCTTTTTGAAAAAAGGCAGGTGATCTCCTTGTCTGCCGCTACTGTGAAGAGCGCACCCTGCTCCCCTGAGCGGGTGCTGGTGCTCTTCGGATCCCCCCACGCCGAGGGCCGACCGCCCGGCTGACCGCGGCGGCGCTGGCATCCCTGCCGCACGGGACGCATACCCTGATATGGAATTGTTTTGAAACCCCGGTTCTGCCCTGCGACGACTGCGGCTACTGCCGTCACCAGGCAGGGTGCTCCAAGCGGGATCTGGATGGGTTTTACGCCGAGCTGGAGGGGGCGGATCTGCTGCTTTTTTGCCACACCGGTATACCATCGTTCCTTTCCGGCCCCGATGAAGGCGGTGCTCGACCGGCTTCAGCGCTATTGGTCCGCCCGGTTCGTGTTGGGGCTCCGGCCACCGATTGCCAAACCGAAACGCGGGATTCTGCTGACGGTGTCGGGCAGTCCGTCGGATGAGGGGGGACGGCTGATCGAACAGCAGCTGGCGCCGCATCTGACGGTGCTGAACACCCACCCTCGCCGGAACGGTCCATTATGTGGACGCGGATGCCGGGGGCGCCGCTGGACGATGCGGCAAAGGCGCTGTGCGCCCTGCTGGCGGGCGGGTGATCGTCTTTTTCAGGCCGGGCGGCTGCGGCCGCCCATCTCAAGAGGAGGGGCAGAAACATGGATCTCTACATACGCCAGAAAAGTGTTTACGCTTGCGGATAAATACGACATTACGGATGAGAACGAGAACCCGGTTTTCCGGGTGGAGGGGGAGTTCCTCTCCTTTGGGGCGCGGCTGCACCTATACGGCCCGGATATGCGAGAGCTCTATTATGTGGAGCAGGAGCTGTTCCATTTTATGCCCCGGTACAACATTTACGCCGGACAGACCTCGGCGGCGGCTGTCGCCACTATCGACAAAGGTGTTGTTGTCCTGGGGGGATATACCATCTGCACATCGAGGATGGATGGGGGGGATCCGGCGTTTCTCTGTGCTCTAGTGGCAGCCATAGACAACTGTATACATAATGAAAAGTGAGATTCTCGGGCCCGGCGGTTTTGCCTGTCGTTATCCGCTGTGAGGGCCATTGCGTCAATGGAGAATCGATATGCACTTCGCCGTGTTTCGGTATACCTGCAAAGGCGGCTCCGTTGTATACCGGAGCCACATAAGGAAATAGTTGTATTTGTGTAGTATGAGACTTTCCGCCTTTTCAAGATAACAAAGGATAAAATGAAACTGTTTATCAAAACAAACGCTTGAGGGGTGAATGATCATATGAAGTTTATCTTATTGGAATGTAAGAAATGCGGAGCCAAGTTTAAGGTTGACGGCGATTTAGATAAAGTAGTATGCGACTACTGTGGAGCAGAGATGCTTCTGGTTGATGAAAATCAAACAGACATGGAGCGCTTAATCAAAGCTCTCGGAAAAAGAACTTTCAAAGTCGCAAGATTACAGTAATTCCTCTGAACATAAAAATCCGAAAAAATCTCAACAGTATATTGCTATGAAAAAATGCTGAAAGCGATATTATTGCTTATAATCGTTATGGCGGTTCTTTCCTTGGTTATAGCATTTAGCGATGATGTTTTTCGGATAATAAAGAATATGTTTTAGGTTTACACGAAATAAAAAATTATAGCTTATTAAATGGGTTTGGCCTGCAGAGCCACTTCCTTTGTCCGAGCTTTAGCTCGTAGCCACAAAAGCAAAAAGCCACCGCCGCCGGGGTTTCCCCGGACCCCCAGAAAATTGGCCGATTTTCTCTTTATGAAAATCGGCGGGTACGACATCTCCCTGAACCGACGTCCATACAACAAGGGGGCCCGAGGCCCCCAGGGGGATCGGTTGGGCGCGGGGCTGAAAAATGCAGCAACCCAGCCTCTGGGGCCGCAGCCCCTAATTATATGGGCAGAATGAAGGAGATACGGCTGCCGCCGGTTTTCATGGGGAGAAAACCGGCAAACGAGATCTGCGTTTTTGCCTTTTTTATAACAACCCAGTGGATCGCATCGATCAACGAATCTTGTCAAAAATAAAAGCCCTGTATTCCGGACTTCTCAAACCGGACAGAGTGTGTTATAATGAATTGGTATGGCCCGGTGGGCCCTGCCGGAATATTCCGTAATGAAACAGAAAGGCGTTGAGAGCTCAACATGCGTGCTGTCATCA
>VOFI01002494.1_pt1 | contig 15597 bp, 28 predicted proteins | sample 5384131 | NCBI WGS metagenome assembly VOFI01 (sample SAMN12384728, study PRJNA508395) | human gut metagenome | isolation source: healthy gut H | host: Homo sapiens
TGCATTCAGGCGTTCCTTCTCGGCCTTCAGCTCGGCTTCAATCTGGTCCTTACGGGCCTCATAGGCATCCTTGGCCGCATCCTTTTCCGCGTCATAACGGTCCTTTAGGGCCGCTTTCCTCCTCCAGGGACTCCTTCAGTGCGGATACCTGCGCCTCATAGGCGGCTTTCAGAGATTCGAGCTGGGCGTCATAGGCTTGCTGCGCCGCGTCCAGCTCCTCCTGCCGGCACTGCTCCAGATAATTGTGGAGCTGGACGTTGGCCTGCCGCCAGGCGTCCGAGTTCTCCTCCAGGTACTGGTCCCGCAGGCGGGCCAGCTCCTCGTAATACTGCTGCTCGGAGATAATGTCCATATCCAGAAAATACTGCAGGTCAGCCAGTTCAGCCTCATACGCCTCCTGCTTGGCCGCCGCCGCTTTTTCACTGGACTCCGTCTGGATCTTCTCCCGCTCCTCCGCATATCCCCACCAGAGGGTTTGCAGCTCCTGGATTTCATCGGAGTTTTCCTCGTAGCCCTGGGCCCGGAATTCCTCGGCCAGCTCGTGGACCCGGTCCATCATCGTCTGGTACAGGTCAACAATCGCCTGGGTCTTGGCCTCATCCTTCGACCACAGGAAGATCTGATGATCTACATCGTCCAGCCACTCCTGCAGCTCCTCCATGGCGGACGTGCCCTCGTCCTTCGCCGCCTCCGTCTTTTTGGAGGAGGTACTTCCGGAGGCCCGTCGGCTGCTCCTGGTCCCGGCGCTCTCTCGCGGAACATGCTGGCCGTGATGCGGTCATAGTCCTCCAGGGATTTTCCGGCATCCGCCAGCGCCTGGGCCGCCTCCCGGTACTCGTTGGCCTTAGCATAGTAGCTGACGCCCTCGGCCAGGTTGTCCGCGTTGGCCCCCATGGATTGGTACAGCTCCGCCAATGCGGTAAGCTGGTCCTTGTGGCCAGGGTGGTGGCGTTGATGGCGTTAATTTTGTCCGCCTCCGCCGTCACAATGGCGTCGGCGGCACTCTGCGCCTCATTCAGCGCCAGGGCATACTCGGCCCGCTGGGTGGAGATGTAATCCTGGAGGGCTCCGCCGGCCAGCAGGTACCCGTTGGACGCCTCCACCAGATATCCGGAGAGCTGTGGATACTCCTCCAGCAGCTTGACCACGGTATCCAGCTCCAGGTAGCCGGTTTCATTCTGCTGCTCCTGCGCCTCGGCCAGCAGCTCATAGGCCCCCTGGGTCTGGCCAAGCACACCGGTCAGGGCCGCCAGACGGTCCGCCGCCGTATCGGCGGCCGTCCCGGTATCCTCCAGGGCCTGGGCCGTCTGCGCCGCCGTCGCATTGTACTTGCCATATTCCTGCTCCAGCCGGGCAATCTCCGCCGCATTCTGCTCCTGGGCGGCCGTCAGGCGGTCATACTGGCCCTGGGCGGCAATCAGCGCGCCCTGAGCTGCGGTGAAAGACGTTTCCTCCCGCGAGTTGCGCGTTTCTACACCGTCAAACTCCGCATAGCGTTCTTTGGCCTCCTGCAGTGCCTCCTCTGCGGCCTCCAGCTCATTGGCAATACTGATCTGCTCCTGGTAGGCTTCGCTCAGCCGCCCCACCGCGGCCTCCTGCTCCTGCCGGGCATACTCCGCCTCCGCCAGGCTGCGGATGGCCTCGGCTGTCAGGTTCAGGCTGTCGGTCTGTGCGTCGTAGGCCAGGGAGAGGGAGGGCACCGCCTCGTTGAGCTGTTCCACCAGCTCCAGCATGGCCGCCTTCTCGGCGGAGGTCTTGTGCTCCTCCTCGGCCAGCCGGGCCAGGGCGTCCACCATGGAGAGGGTGCTGGCCTGGCTCTCCTGCAGCTCTGCCCGTGTATCCTCATAAGCCTGCCGGGCCTCATTGATGCTGGAGGCCAATGTATGGTGCTCTCCGCCGTCAGTGCAGCGGAGACGGCAAAAGGAGCCCAGGACGGCCAACAGCGTCCCAATCGCGGTTACCAGCAGTCCTACGGGGTTCGCGGCCATGGCGGCGTTGAGGCCCGTCTGTGCGGCAGTAGCGGCGGTTGTGGCCGCCGTGTTGGCGGCCATGACGGTACGCAGCGTCTGATATACCGTGATACCTGCCTTCACCGCTGTTGTGATGCCACCCGTCACCTTCAGCATGGGGGGCCCAGGGCGGCCAGGAAGAGCCCGGTCTGCACCACGGCCTTCTGCGTTCCCTCGTCCAGATCTCCGAAGGTCTGGATCAGCTCATTGAGCTTTCCGATGATAGGGGTGATTACAGGGAGCAGTTCATCGCCTGCCGTGGCGGCCGCTTCCTTCAGACTCTCACGGAAGATCCGGAGCTGGTTGGCCGTGCTGTCTGAGGTGCGGGCGAAGTCCCCCTGGGCGTTCTGGGTGTTGGCCAGCACGTACTGGTAGCGCACCGCCACCTGCTGGGCCTGGTCCATGGCGGTATAGGCGGTGGTATAGCCTTCCGCCAGAGCATACGCCTCCAGGTTGGCTTGGGTCATGACTACGCCCAGCTCTTTTTCAGGCTTTCCGTTTCGCCGGTGAAAATGGACTTGAGAGCGGTGGATGCCTGGTCAATGCCGATATTTTTGAAAGAGGCCAGATCGGCGGCCAGGTTGACCAGGGCCATGGACATCTGGGCCGCCGCGTCCTGGCTGTAGCCCATGGAGGTGGCCATATCGCCAAACAGGGCCGCCATGTCTAGGGCCGTCCCCTGGGCAAGGCCGATGGAGTTCAGCGTGGTGGAGGACCAGCTTTTTACACTGTCCGCCGCGTTCCCAAACGCCACCTCCACCTTGTTGACGGCCTCCTGCATATCACTGGAGAAATTGACGGACGCCACGCCGGCGGCGGCCAGCGGCACCGTCAAGCCGGCTGTCAGCGCATTACCTGCTGTACTCAGTCGCCGCGCGGCCTCGTCCAGCCCTTTGTTCAAATGGTCCAGCCGGATCTGGTTGATGCTCTGGAGCTGCTTGTGGGCCTGCTCCGCTGCGGCCTCCGTCTCCACAAGCTGCTTCTCCAGCCGCTGGTACTCGGCAGACGTTTTTTCTGTCCCCAGCTCCTCCAGGGCGGCCAACTTCTGGCGGAGCAGTTCCGCCTTAGCCTCAGTCTGGGTAATGGCCTGCTGAGCCAGTTCCTGGGCCTGGTCAAACTGCTTGGCGTCCCAGTTCCGTTCCAGCTTACTCCGCACGGAGTCCAGCTTGGCGCCGGTGGTATCCAGAGCCGCATCCGCATCCTCCAGCTGGCTGGTGAGCTGGTCCACCTTCGCCTGCTCCGCGGATTTACTGACCTCCTCCAGTTGAGCCTTGGCCCGTTGTGCCGACACCTCCACATAGCTCAGTTCCCGGCGCAGGGCCTCATACTGCTCTTTCTGAGTGGCGCTGAAGGAGGCAGGGTCACCCATGGCAGCCAGAGCCTTCCGCAAAAGCTCTGCCTTCGCCTCGGTTTCACTTAGGGCTTTTTGGGCCAGCGCCTGGGCGCGCTGAAACTTGGTGGCGTCCCACTCCAGCTTTAAGCTGTTTTTGAGCGTATCCAGCTCGGATTGGGTCGTGCGGATGGAGCGGTTGGCCGAGTCCAGCGCCGTCTTCAGCTTTGTGGCATTGCCGCCAATCTGGATCTCGATGCCACGTGTGTACCGCGAGCTGATTGCCATATCCTACTCCCTCCTCACAGCCGCGCCAGCAGCTCATCCATGATCTGGTCTATTTCCTCGTTCAGCGCCGTGCGGATATGCTGTCTGGCTTCCATCCGCACACTGCCGTCCCTGTTGTGGGTGCCATACTCCAACATAAAGGTCAGATCCGGCCGCAGCGCATTGTAAATGATTTTGACTTTTTCGTGGTTGACGGTGGCCGTCCGCACCCTCCATCCCCTGGCGTATTCCCCGGTATCCTTCGGGCTGCGCTCAGTCAGCTTACCCTTGAGCTCCAAGGCGCGGGCAGACAGGACTTCGTCCAGTGTCTGCTCCGCGTTCATAGCCTCCTTTTCGCACAAGTCGGTCAGGTATAGCTCAAAGTCATCAATTGAGATTGTCTCCATATGCCCCTCCTTATCCGGCCATGCAAAGAGAGGGCCGCCACGCTGTACTTCATCCGCCTGCGCCTCCCCTGGGAGCGGCTTTTTTCTTGGGCCGCGGGTACAGGTTGGACATCTCCTTATCCGTCAGCGGCCGGTAGTGCTTGCGCTCTGTATCCTGGAGCATGTTGAGCCGGCGCAGCACCCCTATCACATGCAGTATGGGGAGCTCATGGAGCAGGGACAAATCCATACCTACCAGGGTCAGGGCCGCCAGAAGGCGGTACTCGTCAAACGGTTCTTCGGAGCTCTCCTCGTCCGGCGGCCCATCCAGCTCTATGTCCGGTTCCAACAGTGCGTCCCGTGCTTTGAGACCCTTTACCAGGAAAGCCCCGTCCCGCCGGGCCTGTCGGGCCAAGACAAGAAGCTCCGGCCGGTCCGCCGCCGGAATCATCAGGTGGCACATCCGCAGCAGCTTCCCCCTCCAGCTTCTTGGGCGGTATCCCCCGGTTCAGGGTTTCCAATATACTTTCGCCATAAATGGCCCGGTACCGGATGGCGGAGATGGCGGCGGGGTCCAGCCGGTACCAGACCCCGCCCAGCTCCATCTCATACACGGTTAAGGCCCAGGCGCTGCCGCTACCTTGGGCACCGGCACCGTATCCCCCAAAGGCCGCATAGCCCGTATCGTCTGGCCGGCAGGTATACAGATACGCCGTCCGGCCCACACCGCGCGCTCGTCCTTGTAGTCGTCAGTGCCCCTCGGAGTCCTTCAGCGGATCCCCATAGGCCCGGAAGGGGTAGGAATAGGCACCGAACTCCACGCTGCCCTTGGCCGTGGTATAGGTAGCGGAGCCCTTTCCGATCTCCACGTTGAACATCCAGCACTTGACCACAGACTGCTTGCCGTCCTCGTCCAGCTCAGGAACTCATAGTACAGGGCGCCCCCGGAGGTAGCTGGCGATGTTGGTGGTAATCAGGCCGTTTGCGCCCTCCAGCGCGAAGCCGGCCGCCTTCTCCAGCTCCGGGTCGGGGGCGGTGGTACCCACCTCGCCCTCGTAGCCCGGTGTCGCTGGGCACACGGCACACCAGGCGGTTGTCCGCGTACTGCTCCGCGGCCTCCAGCAGCGCGGAGGGGTTGATGCTCTGGGCATACTTCATGTCCAGGAGCGCGGTATCATAGGTGCCGGACTTCTTGGGTGCAAACTTCATGTTCTGCACGCCGTGGTAGCCGGCGGCCTTACTGCGGGTTTTCCCTGCCATTACAAATCATCCTTTCCAACGAGCGTCTCGCACTCGAATACCTTATGTTGGGTCTCATCGTCTGTGGCGTCGATGATCTCGGGCCACGTCATGCCGGCATCCACCAACGCCTCCATCACCTGCCTCCGGAGTTCCCTCCCGTCGTTCCCGAGTGGGAGGTACAGGTGCACCTGGATCAGCGCCTTATACCAAGTGGGGCGGTTATCCGCGGGCTGAGCCGGGAGCAGGTCATAATTGAACACCAGGCAGCGGGGCCGGTGCAGAGTGTCCACGTCCGGAACCACCGGCAGGCCCAGGGGGGACAGCACCTGAATGATGCGCTGGTTGAGTGTCATCTCACCGCCCCCTTCCGCTGCACTTTGACCTCCAGCCAGGCGTGGCGGTTCTCCACGTCGTTGACGGAGATCACCTCGTAGGGCTTGGGATCTGTCCCCCGGTAGATGATGCAGGTGGTGGTGATTAACGGGGTATACCGCAGGGGTGAGGGGTGGCCGGCTCGGTCACCCCCGCCTGGCGGGCCGTGTAGACCTCGGTGCCCCAGGCGTTCACCCATTTGCAGTACCTGGTTTTCCCTTCCCCGAACACATTGACCGGCTTTGAAGCCGGATAGCCGTCCGGCCCCAGCTCCACCTCGCCGTGCTCATCCGCGGGAGGTCAAAGACCATGATTTTTGGTGCGCAGCTCACCGGCATTCGCCCGCTTTGCCATTGCCTCACACCTCCCCAGCCCCGGATGTGTCCAACTTGGACACATCCTTGTACCGGGCTGCATCTTCAGGCTCTGGGTCAGATAGCGCATGGAATTGGCCTCCGCCGCCGTGAGATCCCGATAGTCGTCCAGATCCGTCACCAGCAGCTTGGCGAGCATCTTCGCTTGGGGGGCTCTCCCGGTCAAAGCCGTCCCGGATGCCGTCGTCGATCATGCTCTCGGCCACTTCAATGAGGGCGGCCATCTCCTCGTCGGTGGACTCGTAATCACGGCTGTAGGCCCGCGCCTCCTCCACGGTGATCACCATAGGCTCTCACCGCTCAGCCTGCCGCCTCGGCCTTGGTGGTGACGGTCCCCCCTTGACGCTCACATCCACCGTGGGCGCGTTGGCCGCCGCAGGGTCGAGCAGGCCGTAGCAGTAAGGCGGCCGCGTCGCCTGGATCACGTCGTAGCCCCTCAATCACCCGCATCAGGGTGCGGTTCTTCACGAAGCCCGCGTGGGCGCTGGCGTCGAAGAACAGGTAAGCGAACTCCAATTAGCAGCCGGCCTTGAGGATCGCCGTAAAGAGGGGGGCCTTGGTGCTCGTTGGGGAGCTGGGCGTCGGAAAGACATGGACAGGGGCAGGTTCTTGAAGAGCTTCCGGGTGGCGTTGGCGGGGGTCGGGCTGAAGCATGGGGCGGCCGTTGGCGTCCTTGGCCTTGTCCATGACATTCCAGCCGGTCTGATTGGTGACGACCACACCGCCCACCAGGCAGGCGGGATCGAGATCCAGGTTGAGGGACTCGCCCAGGGCGTCCAGGCTGGCCAACTCCTTGGCCGACTTGCTGGCCTTCAGCGCGGCGAAGATGTCCTTGTTCTCGCTGTAGATGGCGTTCTTAACGCTGAACCAGTTGTTGAGATAGGCGATCAGGCCCGCCGTCTCCACCGCCGTCAGGATGTTGGAGACATGGGGATGATCATGCCCTTGAGGGCGATGGCGAACTTCACCGCCTTGAAGGTGGGGTCCGTGCCGTCGGGGATGTCGTCGCCGTCGTCAAAGTCCTTCAGGCCGGTAACAGCGCCCGACTCAAAGTCAAAGCTGCCGGAGAGGGAGGTGGGGTGGGGATCACAGTCACCAGGTCCTTGGCGGAGATGTAGCTCCGGCGCAGCTCCCCGGATCTTGGTGTCCACATCCTCGGGCATCAGGTTGGCCTCTCCGTTGGCCCGCGTTGGTACCCGTGACCAGCGCTTTCTGGAGGCCGGGCTCCGGCGTGATGGCGGCGCGCTCCCTCGTCGGAAGGGGCTGCCTGCGGGAGCAGCAGCGATGATGGCGAAGCCGAAATCTCCTTCCTGGTGCCCGGGTCGCCCGGGTCGTCGCCCTCCGGTTCGTCCGGGGGACCATGGCCCCTCCCCGCTCGTAGAGCCGCTTTTTCCAGCTCAAAAGTCCTTCTGGGCGCGTCACACTCGTCCATCAGCTTGGCCGCGTCCTCTGCGGCCCTCGTCCTGGGCCTTCCGGGCCTGGGCAAACTTGTCCTGCATCGACTTCTGGATTGCCTTCATTTTCTTGTTCATCTGTCATTCCTCCATTTTCATCAGCGCAAGGCTGGCTTCCATTAACCGCATCCGGGCGCCAGGGCCGGGGCCTCCCCCCCAGCCGGGGAGGGCCGTCCGGCTCGCCCTTTCCCCCGTAATGCTTGATCACCCCGGCCCCCTTCTGGGCCGGTACCGCCACAAAGGACAGCTCATAGGCGTCTGTGGGGGCGTCCAGGTCGATAATGGCACCGTTTGCCCTCATACTCCCTGGCCGGGACAATGGCCGCAGTAGGTCTCCCGCCGGTCTGTGCCGCAGATGGAGCAGATGGCCTTTGCCACCTGGCAGCCCACCGACACTTCCCGGAGGATGCCGCCCTCAATGGCGGCGATCAGCGGCGCCGTCTGATCGTTTGCGGAGCATGTAGGCCCGCAGCACCAGCCGCCGCACTCCCTCCGACTCCTCCACGGCCCCGGCGATCCGCCGTCTGGCCGTTGGCCGACCACCTGTGATCCATGATCACGGTCTTCCCCACATACAGCTCGGCCAGCCGGTCCAGGGCCGCCTCGGTGAACCGCTCCTGCTCCCGGTCCACCTGGTTTTGTCGCAGGCGGCCACCGGAACACAAAGACCTCCTCCTCCGTCAGCTCCTTCAGGGCCTGCCGGTTGATGAGGGCCAGCGCTTCCCCGGCCAGGGCCTGCTTCTCCACCCTGGCCGCTTTCTGGATTGCATCCATAATGCCATCACTCCTTTCTATTTCCATACTGCTTCCCCACGTCCTCCAGGGGGGATGACGTTTCCGTTGGCAATCAGGCGGTCGCCGCCGGCGGGCCGACGACATCCCCAGGTAGGCGCGGGCCTCGTTGGGCATGTAGACCGAGTTGGCCACGGCCTGCACCATGCTCTCGATCTGGGTCTTGGTGTCAGCCCTCCGCAGCATCACCGCCGTGTTGAACTGGGCCGCCTCCCCCCGGTCCATCTGCGCAGTCGCCAGCAGTTTCCAGCTCAGTTCCTCCTCATAGCCCTTGAGAATCCACAGCAGTGTATCCGTCAAGAAGGCGAGCTGCTGGGCCTCAGGTTGGCAAAGGAGGACTTCTCGTAGTCGTTGACCTGGTTGGGCTTGACGCCGAAGGCCGCCGCGATCTGGAGGGCGCTGTGCTTGCGCAGCTCGATGAACTGGGCTGTCGGTCAGCTTGATGTTCAGCGGTTCGATTTTGGAGCCCAGCGGCACGGGGGATGAAGCTCTTGGTGGCGTCCATCTGCCCGGTGGCATACGCCTCCAGGCCCCGCAGGAAATTCTGCTCCGCCTCCGAGTTGAGATCGCCGGTGTACTGGACGGCGGCCTTGGCCGTGAAACCGTTCTTGTAGAGGGGAGTTGAGCATCTGCTGGGATTGCAGGCTGCCGTCCAGGGTGCTGCGCAGGATCTCCTGTACCGACAACCCGGTGATACCGTCCAGGCTCAGCCAGGTGCGGAAGTGGAGCACCTCGTCCTGGCACAGCTTGTACCGCCTCCCGTCCGGTGCCGACCAGATGTACTTACAGCCGGGCGTCCGGGCCCAGGATGCGGCGGTTGTCAAACCACACGCTCACCCGGTCGCTGCGCATGTGCCAGAGCTGGGTGCTTGCCCCCCTGCCGAAGATGGCCGCGTAGGCGTTGCCGTAGTGGTTGCGGGACATCTCCATGTCCGCCCAGGTAGAGTAGGTGGCGGTCTGGATGGGGTTGGGCCGGTAGCGCAAAACCCGCCAGGAACGCCAATACCCGCGCTCTCAGCGTCAGCGGTAGCCGGCTCCGCCCAGCAAGACTCTTTGATGTAGTTCCGTATTCCGCCCCATTTTTGTCAGATACTCGCCATGGCCCGCTCCAGATCCACCGGTGCCCGCCTCCTTGTCCACCTTCATCTCCTTGAAGCTGTTCCGCACAATGCGGGCGTTCCGGAAGGACAGGTCCAGCAGCTCGTTCCGTTGGTCGTAAAGGTACTGCCCTGACTTACATGAGGAGCGGGAAGCTCCCTCCTCCGTCCCGGGGCTGTGCAGGGAACTGGGCGGACCTGCTTTACCTCCAGCAGAGAGGCGCCCCAGCCCTCCAGGTCCTTGAGAAAGCAGTCGGCGTTGGGGGGTCGTACCCCCAGCCCCAGGAGGGTCAGGGTCATACTCGGCCAGGGTGTCCCGCAGGGGGAGGATAAAGCTGTAGTCATTTCGGAAGTCCTGGAGCTTCCGGTGGCCAGCAGGAGGCGGCCAAGTGGGCCCACAATGTCGGTGGGGGCCAGGTCGCTCCTGATGTGCTCCTCCAGCTGTCCCCGGGGCACAGGCCGACGCCCAGCCGTAGTGGCCATGGGCCGCTCCCTGCCCGTCCACTGGAACTCCAGGGCCAGGGGGTGAGATCGCCCGCCGAGGACAGGTCCAGCCCGGCGAAGCAGGAGGCGCCCCGGAAGTGCTCCAGCGTCAGCGGGGGAGCGGCACTTTACTCAGGATGGCCGGCGTCACCAGCTTCTCGTCGGCGTTCTCCGACCACATGTTCTGGCATTTGGTGATGTAGTCCGGCCAGCTCCCGGCCGCCGGCGTCCCTGGCCGTCTGGGCGTCGGCCAGCATGGTCTCCATGCCCTCCTCTGTCTGGCAGGCACCGGGTTTTGACTTTGGAAGTGCTCCGGGGCAAGGGTCGTCCCAAATCGTCAGGCAGTAGATGTCTACGAAAAGTTCTCCGCCGTGGAGCCGCCGGCTAGGATCGCCTGGCAATACTCGTCCATCTCGTAGCAAAAAGCTGTTGAGCTCGTCGCCCCGGGTGAGTGATCATGGAGGTCAGGCCTCCTTCAGCGACCATGGCCGTTAATAGATAGCCTTGAATCTTGTTGTCCCGGTGCTGGTGGATCTTTTTCGTCGATGGGCGTAGATGGAGCGGAAGCCCTCGTCAGGCCGCCCTCCTGGACAACGCCTCAATGGTGCAGCCGGTCTCCCAGGAGGTGATCAGGGGACTTGTAGTCCTGGATGCGGAAGCACTCCATCAGGTCGCCGTCCGCCCAGGACAAACCCTCCACGTCCTCCCCAGGCCAGCCGGGCCTGGCGTTTCTTGGTGGCCTGGTGAAGAGCTTGCCGAAGCGGTAGCCGCCATGAAGCCGGCCCGGGTAGGTGGCGGTGATGCCGTTCTCGAAGGTCTTGCCGTTCTGCCGGGCCACCGACTTGTACTTGCAGCGGAATCGGCGGTAGCCCTTGCGGTTGACCCATCCATGGGCACGCCCAGGTCGAAGGTCTGGCAGCCGTAGAGGCGGACCGGCCGGGGCGTCGCCCTCCCCCGATGGTCGAAGCGTCTCGGCAAAGTCAGGATCTCCTCGCTCTTTTCCGGCACCCAGAGATAGGGGGCTTTCGTCCGGTCCCCTGCCGCTCCAGATCCCAGGTGGGGCGGCGGCACGCCTGGACGTGGGCTCCCCCGGCCACCACATCGCCGGAGACTACCCGCTCGGCATAGGCCGTCGCCCGGTCCCTCATTCGCCCTCCCGCCAGCTTCTTAAAGCGGTCGAACGTTGGACTTCGGTACCGGCGGCTCCTGGGGGATCACACCCGCTTTGCAGCGGCTGGTGATGTTAGGGCGGGCCGTGGCCTCGCACTGGGTGAAATACTGTCTGGAGGCAGGGGCCAGGCTGCGCTCCGCTCAGGGCCACGTCCTCGTCGTCGATCTCCTCGCCGGCGGCCACGGCCCGCCCTTCCTCCGCCGCCAGCTCACCCGCAGCTCCGCAGCCGCGCCCGCTTTTTTCTTGGGCAGGGTGCGCGGGAGTTGGTGTACCTGGCGTAGGTCAAGCGCGCCGTCCGCCTGTACTTTTTGACCCGCCCCTGGGCTGCTTGTAGATGGCTCTTCGGCGCTGTAGGGTCTTGCAGTCGCCCTTGAGGTTGGTGATATCCAGCCGCCTGGCCCAGTTGACCCTCAAGGCCTGATGTGGAGGCACCTCCGTGGCAAGCTCGATGTCCCTCCTCGCGCCGGAGCCCGGCCTGCCACTCCCGCACGCACTCCTCGCACCGGTAGTCGATGGACTCAGCCTGGAGCAGGGTCCGCCAGGGACAGATAACCCATCCATCCTTCAGGACTAGTTTACCACGTTCGCGGGTTCCTTGCAATGGGTTTCACCTCCGTGTGTCTATTGTTCCACTAGATTTTCAAGATTGAATGCGCGCGGGCGGCGTGTCACGCGGGCGCGCGCGCGACAAATTAAAAAAAAGAATTGCTTTGTATGTAGCTGGCGTATGCGTATGCCCCGAAAGTTGGACCGCTCGCCTCGCCTGGCCCACAGCACATCGTCCGGTATGTCGATGACGCCGCTCCTCATCCCTCCATCGCTCCGGTGGAGGCAACTGCTGGGACAAGCTCCTGGAGCAGTTCCACGGCCGCCGCCCGATGGGGATGATGATGCCGTCGGTGCGCTCCTTGGTCGATACCTGCCAATGGCGATAGCCTCCGGTGGGCATGAGCACCGGCTCGTCGTCCACTTCCCCGGCCCGGGCCACAGGTGGCGCACCACGGCCGGCGGAAATCACTGTACCGCAGAACTCAGGTGGATGTGGCGGTGGTCTCCGTGCAGTCCTCCACGCAGGTAACCCAGTCAAAGGCTATCTTCATTGAATCGTCGCGCCGGGCCATGAAGGCCCGCTTGGTGGCCATAGCCTCCCGAAAGGTTCGTGGAAGATGGACTGAATCATAGGTGAGCGTGTAATGTGTACCCTCAAAAGCCGAACAGCGCAAGCCTCAGCTCTAGCCGGTCGGCTCGATTCCGCACACCGCTGAGTGCGGTGAGCGGATGATCTCATTTTTATCCCGCCGGTCCTCCCTGAGTCCGTGGGTGGGCCAGCTGGGGACGAATCGCCTGGCACTCTTTGACCAGGGGCCCCGCCCTCTGGCATGTGCAATACCACGGCCCCTCGGCCATCAGTCCACTTGGTTAAAGCGGGCCATGTAGTGGGCCGCCCATGGCCCGACGACAGACTGGCGGGAGGGCCAGCATCTTGTCCCGGGTCAGCTTGTTCTACCATGCGGCCCACATCACCGCACCCGTCCATCTGGGCCAGCTGCCCAGATTGCCCATGGTCTGCGCCGTTACCAGACAGCGCAGCCGCCGCAGATTTTTGTTACCCATCAACATCCTTCTTTCTGCGTGTCCAACTTGGACACGCCCAGTTTTTCCAGGCCGGCGCCCACCTGCCGCCATTACCTGGATGGGCTGCACCTCATCTCCATGGTACAGGTTGCGGAGAGTGGTCTCGGTCACACCCTCCCCGCACGTTTGGCCAGGGCCGCGAAGCAGCCCAACCCGCGCTTCTGCCGGTATCTCCGAGCCGCTCCAGGATCTCCCGCTTCTCCGCCGCATTCCGCTCCGGTGGGCCTTGGCGGCTCGGGCTCTGGCCCTCCTGAAGCAGCGGTGTCCACTCCCGGGGCAGTGGGAGATCCACCACCTGATAGGCCAGCCCGTCCTCCAGCAGGAGCAGGCCGTCCAGGATGGATGACGCGATCCTTCCGCCCGGAGCCCGGCCTTCTGGTCCGCGCTCATCACCGGCACCCGCAGCAACAGCACCGGGACCAGCTCGACCCGGCCAGCGTCTGCTCAAACCCTCATAGTTGTGTATCATGCTCCCTCCTCCCTGTGTTTTACTCGCCGGATATCCATTACGCCAGCGGAATGTGGCACAGCAGGGAAAACTTCATGTCCCACTCATAGCCGCCAGGGTGCTTTACAGGCCCCGTTGGCACCATCATGCCAGAAGCAGTTGTCACAGCTCCGCCGGTATTCGTTGATATCTACGATATTCGGGCATCACTCACATCTCCCTCCGCCGGCTGCTGCGGCCAGTGGAGCAGGCTTTTTGACATCGCTCCAATGGGATCAGGTTGTCTGCTTCCATGTCTGTGTTGCACTCCGGCAGGTTTCTGCAGTAGTGCGGTGCATCCTCACCCTCTGCAAAAGCGGTTGAGCATGGTTGCCAGCTCCTCGTCGCCCATGGCCCGGATGCGGTCAGAGTTGGATAGGCTCTGATCCGGGCAAGGGCCTTGCTAATACGATGTTATGCCGTCTGTGCTGTACTTTTTCACACAGACCACCAGGCTTATAGTAGACACAGGGGGTATTCTAGGCCCATGCAGTTTCCTCCTCCGGCGGCCCATCCCAGGCCGTCCAGTATTTGCCGTACAGCTCCATTGCAAACGGCTTGATATTGCGCAGTACAGGTATCCATCCCTGCACCCCTCTGCAATCTCCAGGCCGTCCCATTGGGCTGTGCTATCCCCGCTCCCTCAATGTAGATTGCGGTCTCCTGGGTGATGGATTCCAGCTCTTGGCGGGTGTATTGGTATCTCATGGCGCTACCTCCGAAGGGCGACGGTTAGGCGGCGCAGGAAGCGGCATCCAGTGGGTGACTTCAACCGGATCCCATCCATTAAACCAAGAGTTTCCGATGAATAACGCACGGAATGGGTACTTTGAATCAGGCCCGCACACGAGGAACGGTATGTTATTTCCCTCTTCGTCCAGATAAATCTCCGGCAGTCCCTCCTCCACGCCCCTCCACTCGTTCGGCGGGGTGAGTGTGGGCATATGCTCCGCCAGATACTCCGCAAGCCACTCTGCAAAACTGCCTGTTTCCGAGTCTGTGCGCTTTGCATCGATGATAAGACCTAGCATCGTTTGTTTATCAATCGCCCCTCCCATCGTTCAGCACCTCCTTTCAAATCCTTTGCATGTGAAGCTCGCCGTCTTCCATTCCGGGCAGCTCCGGGCGTAAGCCTGCGTATCGCTCTACTACACCATGAGCACCGGCTGGTCCATGCTCCCCCATGCTCGTTATAATGACATAGGCTCCCGGCCCCACGCCACCGGCATTGACGGATTCCAATGGCCGGACAGAGTACAAGCAGGCTCGCTTTTCCTCGTTTTCCAACGGACTGAGGGATCTGGCTGACTGGCTTGCGAAATACTCCTGCTCGGATGTCTGCATGGAATCCACAGGGAAATACTGGATTCCTGTATTCAATATCCTTGAAAAAAGACCTGTTGGGTCACCTTGGCGCACCCGAAATACACGAAACCGCAGAAGGGCAACAAAACCGACCGCAAGGACGCCAAGTGGATTTGCGACCTGTATATGTGCGGCATGGTCAAGCCCAGCTTTATCCCACCGCCGGACATCCGCCAGCTCCGTGACCTGATGCGCTACCGTGTGAAGCTCACCAATATGCTGACCGGAGAGAAGAACCGCGCCCAAAACTGCCTCACCGTTTCCAATCTGAAGCTGGATGATGTGTTTTCTGACGTGTTTGAAAATCCTCACGCTCCATTATCCAGTACATTTTGGAGCATCCTGGTGAGCAGTTTGATGTGACTCCGTTTATCCACCGGCGCTGCAAGCATCCTGTTGAGGAAATCCAAGCTGCTGTGGACGGGGTGGTATCCCGTGAACAGGCAGCCAAACTCAAGGAATGCCTGCTGCACATCGACCAACTGAATGCGCACAGGGAGCGTATCGAAGCTGAAATCCTCCGGCTTGCTGAGCCCTATCCTTACCAGTTGGAATTGATCCGCACGGTTCCTGGCTTTGCCGCCGCTCCGCTGACGGCTGTGGCCCTTATCTCCGAGATCGGCGTTGATATGTCGGTATTTCCCTCTGCAAAGCACCTGGCTTCCTGGGCTGGATGCTGTCCTCGAAATGACCAGAGCAATAAGAAAGTGAAGTCCACACGAATCTCCAGAGCTGGCTGCTATTTGAAGCCTCTGCTGGTTCAAATAGCAAATGCCGTCATAAAATCCGACAGGCACCCTGAATGCAGGGAACGCTACCGCAGAATCAAAGCCCGCCGTGGGCACAAGAAAGCGATTATCGCTGTATGCCGGATGCTTCTGACCGCTATCTGGAACGTCCTGTCCAAGCTGGAGCCTTATTCCGCAAAGGGTTATCTTGCCGACAAGCTGACGGAGCATTCCGTTGTTATTTCCAAGGCGGAGGGCCTGGCTCTACTTCGCAAGCGGGGCTATATTTTCAAGGACGAACTGGCCGTCGAGTCAGGTTGAGACCCTCTTCCATATCGTTTTTTTTCCGCAGTCCCTGCGGCTGTGTTTTTGCGCCCTTTTTCCTTCTGCTTCGGCTATCGCTTT
>VOFI01003826.1_pt1 | contig 15593 bp, 24 predicted proteins | sample 5384131 | NCBI WGS metagenome assembly VOFI01 (sample SAMN12384728, study PRJNA508395) | human gut metagenome | isolation source: healthy gut H | host: Homo sapiens
TTGAGTGGTAACTCTGGATCAAATTTTATTGAGGCCGTTTGATACTCAGTTGTTCTATATTTTTAGATCATTTAATTTAGTTCAATTCGTGAATACTGGTCTTGCGATCATTTTTTATAAGTTATGGAAATTTAAATGTACATTTAAATTCATTAAAAATATTATTTTTATATCCTTTCTTTAATGTGTGGTTGTATTATATATTATTCAATTTGGTTTCTAATAACGATTAGTTCATTTTGGTTCCCAACTAAATTTTCAAAAGTAGATGTATTTTTTGAATTATATTGGAATTTCTAAGTATCCATATAATATTTTTACAGGTATTAACAGATTGATCACTAGTGTTATTTGTTTCCCCAATTTATTAATTGCCAATCCTGCAGTATTAATATTTTTAGGGAAAGATAGCAGTGAACCTATTTTTTCTATCAAATAGTTTTTACAGTTTTTGGGATTATTATCAGTCGTACAATTTTTAGAAAAGGATTGAATGATGAAAAGCAGGAAGATAAACAATGTTGTTCAGTTATATGTTTGACTAAAGTAAAGCATTCGCTGTACTTGCTTTGTGGTCATTGAAACATCAGATAATTATAAACTATAATTTAAAGAATAGTATTATTAACTTATAGGTGCTAAGAAAAAAAAATTTAAAGAAATTCTCATTCAATCAAAACTCTTATTCATATTTTTTAAAATAAGAAAAAGAAGGGATTTGATGATGGTTGATATAAAAGCCAAACCGAAAGTACCTTGAAATCCAACTGTGTCAAACCAGGTCATACGATCTGTGAGAAAGAACACATAACAAAAAAGAGTTGTTTCACAATAAAGTTCCTCTTTCTTATATATCCGAATCATTATTCTTATTTCAAAAAAGGTAGTGATTCGGTTGATTTATATTGCAATGTAGTGAAATTTAGAATTTCAAGAATCGCTTAAAATCAAGGTTTCAACATCTATTGACGTGTAGTGAACCCCTTATTTCACCTCTGTAAAGCGTTCACCAGATTCTTTTGTGTTCAAGTGTAATATTTACGCGCATGGTATCTCCCTTCTATTATTTAGCTGCGTTAGCTTTAGCGATTTTACGTCCTTTGTAGTATCCTTTAAGTGATACACGGTGTGAACGTGAGTAATCTCCAGTTGTTTCGTCAAATTGTACTGATGGAGCAGTCAATTTGTAGTGTGTACGACGTTTGTTTTTCTTCGCTTTTGAAGTGTGGACGTGCAGGTACTGCCATTTCGTTTTTTTCCTTTTAAGAATTAAATTCAATTTTTTGGGATTTTAAATCAACTATAGTATAACAAAATAGTCGAAAGTAAAGTTATCTTGACAAAAAATTGAAATTTTAAACTTTTCTGTCGTTCGTAAAGTCCCTTTGACATGCTTCGTGCGACTGGGATGACGGATGATAGTTTTGAAAAAGCCTATTGTTGGGGTTATCTCAACTTGGGCTGAGAACACACCATGTAATATCCACTTGCACGGTTTTGGTCAAATTGCCAAAGAAGGTGTTAAAGACGCAGGTGCTTGGCCAGTTCAATTTGGTACGATTACCGTTGCTGATGGTATTGCTATATGGGGGACACCAGGGATGCGTTTCTCATTGACATCTCGTGATATCATTGCTGACTCAATCGAAGCAGCTATGGGTGGTCACAACGTCGATGCCTTTGTTGCTATCGGTGGATGTGATAAGAACATGCCTGGTTCTATGATTGCCATTGCCAATATGGATATTCCAGCTATTTTCGCCTATGGTGGAACCATTGCACCGGGAAATCTTGATGGTAAAGATATTGACTTGGTTTCTGTTTTTCGAGGGTATCGGAAAATGGAACCACGGTGATATGACCGCAGAAGAAGTGAAAGATCTTGAATGTAATGCCTGCCCTGGCCCTGGTGGCTGTGGCGGTATGTATACAGCTAATACCATGGCGACAGCAATGAGGTAATGGGGATGAGCTTACCAGGTTCATCATCTCACCCCTGCTGAATCAGCTGAGAAAAAAGGCTGATATCGAAGAAGCAGGTCGTGCAGTTGTTAAGATGCTGGAGATGGGACTCAAAGCCATGACATCTTGACCCGTGAAGCCTTTGAAGATGCCATTACAGTAACCATGGCGCTTGGTGGTTCCACCAATGCCACCCTTCACTTGCTCGCGATCGCTCATGCGGCTAATGTGGACTTGACGCTTGAAGACTTCAACGATTTCCAAGAGCGCGTACCTCACTTGGCAGACTTGAAACCTTCGGGGAAATACGTTTTCCAAGACCTTTACAATGTCGGTGGCGTGCCAGCTGTCATGAAATACCTTCTGAAGAATGGTTTCCTTCGGGGATCGTATCACATGTACCGGTAAAACGGTGGCTGAAAACTTAGAATCCTTCGCTGATTTGACACTAGGTCAAAAAGTCATCATGCCACTTGAAAATCCAAAACGTGCGGATGGTCCATTGATCATCCTGAAAGGTAACTTGGCTCCAGAGGGTGCGGTTGCTAAAGTATCAGGTGTTAAAAGTTCGCAACATCACGGGACCTGCTAAGGTCTTTGACTCGGAAGAAGCTGCCATTGAAGCCGTTCTTTCAGACGAAATTGTGGATGGCGACGTAGTTGTTGTCGTTTTGTAGGTCCAAGGGTGGTCCTGGTATGCCAGAAATGCTGTCATTGTCTTCAATGATCGTTGGTAAAGGGCAAGGGGACAAGGTTGCCCTCTTGACAGATGGACGTTTCTCAGGTGGTACTTACGGTCTCGTTTGTCGGACACATCGCACCTGAAGCTCAGGTCGGTGGCCCCAATCGCCTACCTCCACACAGGGGACATGGTGACAGTTGACCAAGATACTAAAGAAATCACCATGCACGTCTCAGACGAAGAGTTAGCAAAACGTAAAAGCTGAAACAACCTTGCCACCACTCTATAGCCGTGGGGGTTCTGGGTAAATACGCTCATATTGTGTCTTCCGCATCACGTGGTGCTGTAACCGACTTCTGAATATGGAGCAGTCTGGTAAACAATAATTGCAAGGACGACTTTGTCCAAAGAGAGAGTGGGACAGAAATCGGTCATTCGTTAGAATTCGATTTCGTCGTCCCACTCCGCACAGTTGAGTAGGGGCTATAAAAGCTGATGAAATCAGCGTAGTAGAGCCCACTCAACCACTGCGTCTTGCTCGACAATCAAAAACAATTGAGAGGTTAGGACTTTTGTCCTAGCCTCTTTTTGGCTCAAAGTGGCTATTTTTTAGACCTTGTCGCTGAAACGTATGAATATTACTTTTGGGGGATTTGAGTGTATCATCTGTCATTTTTCTTGTAAATCAGTCTATAATTTGCTATAATTGTGACTAATCGAATCAATCCTTTAATACTGTCCAGAGAGGCAGGCAAGGAGCTATGGAAATGAAAGGCCTGGGAGACCAGCCTATATTTTGTGTATCTCCTTGTTGTGGGGGATTTTTTTGTATATTGAAAGTGGTTTGATAAAAAAGAAATCGCCGATGATGGCATGAAGCACTCGCTATCTTAATTTTAGGAGGTTTTTACGATCGTGAATGACGTTAAATATGATGTGAATGATATGCCAAAACCTGGTTTATTGGTTGGTTTATCTTTCCAGCATTTGTTTGCCATGTTTGGGGCGACAGTGCTGGTGCCGATTTTGGTTGGAATTGATCCTGCCATCGCCCTCTTCTCATCTGGTTTGGGAACTTTGGCTCACTTGACAGTGACCAAGTATAAGATTCCTGCCTATATGGGGTCTAGTTTTGCTTATATTGCAGCGATGCAAATGCTGATGAAGACAGATGGAATCGCAGCAGTTGCCCAAGGTGCTATGGCGGGTGGTTTGGTCTACTTGTTTGTGGCTCTGATTGTTAAGTATGCGGGTAAAGACTGGATTAATAAGGTCCTTCCACCAATCGTGGTTGGTCCCATTATCATGGTAATTGGTTTGAGTCTTGCGAAGAATGCCGTCACTGATGCGACAACCTTAAATAATAGCTACAGCGGCTATGCTCTATTGATTTCGATGGTGACCCTCTTTTGCGGTTATCCTATTTAACATGTATGGCAAGAAGATTGTGGGTGTCGTCCCAATTTTACTTGGATTAATTGTGGGCTATATTTTTCTCATTGGCTCTTGGTTTGATGACAGGACATAGTTTTGTCAATTTCTCAGAGGTCAATGCGGCGCATTGGATTCAAGTTCCAAACTTTGACATTCCATTTGTGGATTATAGCTTTAAACTCTATCCAAGTGCGATTTTGACCATGGCTCCGATTGCCTTTGTGACCATGACGGAACATTTTGGGCATCTCATGGTTTTAAATAGTTTGACTGAGCGTGATTATTTCAAGGATCCAGGGCTTGACCATACGCTTACTGGTGATGGCTTGGCACAGATTATTGCTGGATTCTTTGGGCTCCTCCGGTAACTTCTTATGGGGAAAAACATTGGGGTTATGGCCCTTAGTAAGGTCTACTCAGTTTACGTTATTTCAGGCGCAGCAGTGATTGCGGTTGTCATGAGCTTTATTGGAAAACTTTCAGCACTCTTGCACTCTATTCCAACTCCTGTATTGGGAGGGTTGTCTATTGCCCTCTTTGGGGTTATCGCTGCTAGCGGTTTGAAAATTTTAGTTGAACATAAGATTGATTTTGATAATAAAAGAATCTCTTGATTGCAAGTGTTATCTTGGTATCTGGGATCGGTGGTTTGATGATTGACCTCGGTGGTCTTCAAATCACGGGTGTGGCAACATCAACCATTCTTGGGATCGTGTTGTATCAAATCCTTCCAGAACCAAAAGCTGACGAGGCTTAGTTTGTTCTGGTGTTGAAAAGTTTTAATGGATTCAATCATCATAAAAAACGAGGAACAGACTCTGATGGTAGAGCTGGTGTTCCTCGTTTTTATTAATGGATCAGATTTCCGAAGAAGACATTCCTTCATTCGTTGAATACATTTTTTAAAAGGTAATGCTTATTATCGCGGTGGAAGGCCAAGGGCGATGCGTCCGTATCGGCTGATTCGTGTAATTTTTCAAGCGGGTGACCAAGTCACTTCAACCTTGACATCTTCGATCCCCTCAATTTTTTTTAGGCGAGCGACGATTTCGATCGGAAGGCTCTCAGCACAGCTACAAAGCCGTATCGGTGAAGGTCATGACCACCTTGCAAGTACCGGCTTCATCTAGATGGATCTCGTAGATCAGTCCTAGGTTGTAGACATCTAACTCAACATCGGTATCAAATACAAGCTCAATTTTCGATTAACGACTTCTCTAGTGCAAGGGGCACGGTCATTGATTTTGATATCTCTCTCATCGCAAGCTCCTTTCAGTGTAGTATGGCTTCCATTTTCTCATAATTCGGCTGATAAGGCAAGAAGAGAACGATGATTTAAACGCGATGTGGGACAAAGGAAATGCGGTCCAGCCTCCATTTCTCTTCAATTTTGTGGTAAAATAGAGGCAAAAAAGTAAGACAAAGGATGAAGGCTATGAAATTACAAAAACCAAAAGGACCCAGGATATCCTTCCTGGCGATTCAGCGAAATGGCAATATGTAGAAGGCTTTGCACGCAAGGTCTTTGCGCGATACAATTATGATGAAATCCGCACACCGATCTTCGAACATTATGAAGTCATCAACCGTTCAGTAGGGGATACGACGGATATCGTTACCAAAGAAATGTATGACTTCTATGACAAGGGAGACCGTCATATCACGCTTCGTCCAGAAGGAACAGCTCCCCTGTTGTCCGCTCGTATGTAGAAAATAAACTCTTTGCGCCTGAGGTACAAAAAACCAAGTAAGTTCTATTACATAGGCCCAATGTTCCGCTATGAACGTCCTCAAGCAGGTCGTTTGCGTCAATTCCGCAAATTGGGGTAGAATGCTTTGGATCAAGCAATCCTGCAACGGATGTCGAAACCATTGCCATGGCAGCGCAATTCCTGAAAGAATTAGGAATTGACAATGTGACCTTGCACTTGAACACCTTGGGAAGTCCCGCCAGTCGTCAGGCTTATCGTCAAGCTTTGATTGATTATCTCTTGCCAATGAAGGATCAATTGTCCAAGGACAGCCAACGTCGCTTAGAAGAAAATCCGCTTCGTGTCTTGGATTCAAAGAAAAAAAGAAGACAAGGCGGCGGTTGAACAGGCTCCTTCCATCCTAGACTATCTAGATGAAGAAAGCCAAGCGCATTTTGATGCGGTTCGTCGGATGTTGGAGACTTGGGGTAGCCTACGTCATCGATACCAATATGGTGCGTGGCTTGGATTACTACAACCACACGATTTTTGAGTTCATTACAGAAATCGAAGGCAATGAATTGACAGTCTGTTGCGGGTGGTCGCTATGATGGTTTGGTGGGAATACTTCGGTGGCCCTGCGACAGCTGGTTTTGGATTTGGTATCGGTGTGGAACGGATCCTTCTCGTTCTTGAAAAGAAAGGCATTGAATTACCGATCGAAACAGGATTAGATGCTTATATTGCCGTTCTAGGAGATGAGGCCAATGAAGGCAGCGCTTAGCTTAGTTCAAGCCCTTCGAATCAAGGTTTCAAAGACAGAACGTGACTATCTTGGACGTAAGCTCAAGGCACAATTTAAGTCAGCAGATGTCTTTGCGGCCAAAACCTTGATTACCTTAGGAAGCAGTGAGGTTGAAAGTGGTCAAGTCACTGTGAAAAACAACCAAACTCGTCAAGAAGTAACGGTAGCTCTTGAAAGCTTGAAGAAAGACTTCCCATCTGTTTTAGCAGAGTTGGGATTGGCTTGATCGAACAGGGAAAGACAAGGGTAGACAAGATTTATCTGGGAGTAGGGGGCAAAATGGTTGCTCCTGCTCTCTTTTATCTTGATTCTGTTTGCCGACCTTTGCCAAGATTTGGCGAAAAAGCCGTTAAATTTTCTGACATTTATGATATAATGAGAAGACTACTAGTAAAGGAATGAAACTGTCATGACATTAGTTTATCAATCAACACGAGATGAAAAAAAAATACTGTAACAGCTAGTCAAGCCATCCTTCAAGGTTTGGCAACAGATGGCGGCTTGTTTACTCCGGTCTCTTATCCTCAGGTGGATTTAGATTTTAACACCCTCAAAGACGCTTCTTACCAGAAGTGGCTAAACTTGATCTTATCAGCCTTTTGGATGACTTCACAGCAGAAGAGTTGGACTACTGTATTTCTCATGCCTATGACAGCAAGTTTGATACGCCAGCCATTGCTCCGCTTGTCAAACTGAGATGGCCAATACAACTTGGAACTTTTCCACGGTTCAACCATAGCCTTTAAAGATATGGCTTTGTCGATCTTGCCTTACTTCATGACAACAGCAGCTAAAAAGCACGGTTTGGAAAATAAAATCGTCATCTTGACAGCGACATCCGGGGACACTGATAAAGCTGCCATGGCAGGTTTTGCCGATGTTCCAGGTACTGAAATTATCGTCTTTATCCAAAGACGGTGTCAGCAAGGTGCAAGAATTGCAAATGACCACTCAAACTGGGACAATACCCATGTCATCGCGATCGATGGAAACTTTGACGATGCCCAAACCAATGTCAAACATATGTTCAACGATGTTGAACTACGTGAAAAATTGGCAGCCAACAAGATGCAATTCTCATCAGCCAACTCCATGAATATCGGCCGTTTGGTGCCCCAAATTGTTTATTACGTATACGCCTACGCGCAATTGGTGAAGACAGGTCAAATCACAGCTGGAGAAAAGTCAACTTCACCGTTCCAACAGGGAACTTTGGAAATATCTTGGCAGCTTTCTATGCCAAAACAAATCTGGTCTTCCAGTTGGGAAATTGATCTGTGCCTCAAACGAAGAACAATGTCTTGACAGACTTCTTTACAACACGTGTCTATGATAAAAACGCAGCTTCAAAGTAACCACTAGTCCATCGATGGATATCTTGGTCTCTTCAAACTTGGAACGCTTGATCTTCCACTTGGTAGGCAATGATGCCACAAAGACCAAAGAGTTGATGGAAAGCCTCGTTGCAACAGGTCAATACCAATTGTCCGACTTTGATGCAGATATCTTAGATTTGTTTGCGGCTGCATACGCAGATGAAGCAGAAACTGCTGCAGAGATCAAGCGGGTCTATGAGGCGTCTGATTACATCGAAGATCCTCATACAGCTGTAGCATCAGCCGTTTATCAAAAATACCGGGGCCCAAACAGGGGGATGCTGCTAAAACAGTCATTGCCTCTACAGCAAGTCCTTATAAATTCCCAGTTGTGGCAGTAGAAGCGGTGACGGGCGAGACAGGTCTAGCGATTTCGAAGCCTTGGCCAAATTGCACACCCTCTCAGGTGTTCCTGTGCCACCGGCTGTAGACGGTCTTGAAACTGCGCCGGTTCGCCATAAACAACTGTAGCTGCTAAAGACATGCAAGCAGCCGTAGAAGAGTATTTAGGACTGTAATTCTCCCTATTAGTAAAAAGATCAAAAGAGCCGTTTGGCTCTTTATATACTCATGAATTCATACAAAAAAAAAATTTTAAACATTGCCCTTCCTGCCATGGGTGAAAATTTTTTACAAATGCTGATGGGCATGGTGGACTCTTATTTAGTGGCTCACCTGGGCTTGGTTGCCATTTCAGGTGTTTCGGTCGCAGGAAAACATCATCACCATCTATCAAGCCATCTTTTTGGCACTGGGTGCAGCAGTTGCCAGTGTCATGTCTAAAAGCTTGGGTGAAAAAAATCAAGACCACATTGCCTACCATGCGACAGAGTCCCTAAAGGTGACCTTGTTGGTGAGTGCTCTCTTTAGGAGGGGCTTCGCTGTTGTTTGGACGCCAGATGATTTCGCTGTTGGGAACGGAAGCTGCAGTCGCCGAAAGTGGGGGGATTTACCTTTCCTTGGTCGGGGGACCATTGTTCTCTTTAGGATTGATGACGACCTTGGGCTCCTTTGGTTCGGGTGGCCAACAATCCCACGTATTCCCATGTATGTCAGCTTGTTGACCAATGTTTTGAATGCTTTATTCTCCTCTGTGGCTATTTTCCTTTTTTGGTTGGGGGCATTGTCGGAGCAGCTTTGGGGACTGTGCTAGCCCGTCTGGTTGGGGTCATCCTCTTGTGGAAAAAAGTCCAGTTACCCTTTGCCCCCCTTCGTTGGGGATTGGATTGGGAGCTCTTGAACTTAGCGCTTCCAGCTGCCGGAGAACGGCTGATGATGCGAGCTGGAGATGTGGTGATCATTGCGATCGTGGTTGCTTTTGGGACTGAGGCAGTCGCCGGAAATGCCATCGGAGAGACCTTGACCCAGTTTAACTACATGCCGGTGTTTGGAGTGGCCACAGCGACGGTCATGCTCGTAGCACGAAGCCTCGGTGAAGGGGATTTTGAGCAGATTGACCGCCTTCGAAAGCAGTCTTACTGGCTGTCCTTTTTGTATTGATGTTGCCCATTGCTCTGGGTATCTTTCGGGGGCACCCTTCTGACCCATCTCTACACACAAGATGCGAAAGCGGTAGAAGCTAGCCTATCGGTTGTCCTCTTTTCTTTTGTTAGGAACACCCTTTACAGCAGGAACAGTCATCTATACTGCTGTTTGGCAAGGCTTAGGGAAATGGAAACTTCCATTTTATGCAACGACCATTGGCATGTGGGTCATTCGGAATTGGAGCCGGTTATCTGCTTGAGTAAACCCCTTGGCTTGGGTCTTCAGGGGTCTGGACGGGGACGCTGCTGGATAATGGCTTTCGCTGGCTATTTTTGAGTCAGCTTTATAGACGAAAAGTAGGAGAGAGAAAATGACAAAACGAGCTTTTATTTGGGATTTGATAAGGACCTTGCTGGATTCCTATGATGCTATTCTGGCGGGTCTTGAGGAGACTTATGCATCTTATCAGCTTCCGTTTGACCGAGCGAGTATTAAAGACTATATCTTGAAGCATTCGGTTCAAGATCTTTTAGTAGCGGTGGCAGCAGAGTATCAACTGGATGTGACGGACTTAAATCATCGCCGAGCAGAAAGTCTAGCAGAGAAAAAATGCCCAGGTCCCTTCTGATGGAGGGGGCGCGTGATGTCCTGTCCTGGGAAGGGATGCTGGTATAGAACAATTTGTCTATACCCATAAGGGAGAGAATGCCTTGGTCATCCTACGGGACTTGGGTTTGGAATCTTTTTTTAAAAGAGATTTTGACCAGTCAAAGTGGTTTTGCACGCAAGCCTAACCCGTGAAGCAGCCATTTATCTGATGAAGAAGTACGGGTTGCATCCGGAAAAAGATCTACTATATTGGGGATCGGAGCCTGGATATTGACTTTGCAAGAAATAGCCAGATTCAGAGTATCAATTTCTTGACGTCTGACTATGAAGGTATTATCAGATGGAAAGTTTACTAGATATTCCAGCTATTTTAAACGCTGAAAAGAATCTGTAAAGAGATTGTTTTCATTTTGAAATAAAGTCGTAAGCTTTCTTTAAGAAATGTCCGCTATAATAGAACCATAAACAAAGACCTCCTAACTTTGTTTGAAAAAAATCCTAAAACTTTTTCTTTTCATAATAATCTCCTAAGAGTCGCCCAATCAGGGCGGGCTTTTTTGTGCGAAAAACAGTGCCAGCTTTTTCTTGCCCGGATGGAAGAAAAAAAAGTTTATGATTGACTAATCAATTATTGATGCATCAAAAATAATTTGGAGAAAGGAATATGGCAGAAATAAATGATTTGCTCTACCAACTACGCTTGGGTGATCAATCAACTACACAGTTATTTTGAAAGCGCCAGGGATTTAGTTTTTCTTTTAACGCGTTACCAAATCTTGCAGGATTTGTTAGAACAAGCGCCTTGGGCAATCAGATCGCGGTTCAGGAGCGCTTGCAGATTGATCCAGCGGCTTTAACCCGACATTTCAAAAATATTAGAAAAGGAAGGATTTGTCCATCGGAGTCGAAATCCAAAAAACCAGCGGGAAATTGTAATCCATCTGACAGATACTGCCTATAATCGGTTGGTCAAACATCCCCCTCGCTATCATGTGGCAGTGAAAGAACAGATGAGTCAGTTTGACTGCTCAAGAACAAAACAATTTTCTTACCTGCTGGACAAATTAGTATCTGGCATTGAACAAATAACGATTGAATAAAAGGAGAATCTACGATGTCATTACTGACGATTATTTTAGCAAGTCTTGCTGCACTGGAGCATTTATACATTTTTTATTTGGAAGCATCAGAACCACATCTGATACCACAAGTCGGGTTTTCAACATGGATAAAGAAGAACTCGCTCGCCCATCTGTGACCTCTTTATTTAAGAATCAAGGGATATACAATGCCTTGATTGGTGCCTTCCTCTTGTATGGATTGTTTGTCTCTAAAAATAGTGAAGTTGTTACGATTTTTGTGCTCTTTATTATTGGGGCTGCTACCTACGGTGCGATGACAGCCAATAAAAAGATTATCTTGACCCAAAGGTGGCCCTGCTATTTTGGCCTTGTTAAGTATCCTATTTTTGGGTTAAAAAGATGCGCCGATAGGGAACTTTGAGTTGATTGTATTAAATAAGTGTAGAAAAAGTATAAAAAAAGACTAAAAATTTTATTGACTTTCGAAGAAAAAGGGTTATAATGGTAGCAACAGAAAAGTAATGAGTCAGCTATTTTCAGGGGAGCTTGTGGGAATTGTGAACAAGCAATAGCGACTGATGAAAATTGGACTGTTATGATCAATGAATTCTAACCCATGTGAATTCGGTTGGCACCCTTACCGTGCAACTCCTTGATAGGAGATAGAGATGTAGGGAAAGACCAGCCATTTTTCCCCTTATAAAAAAGAGGTGGCACCGCGGACATTACGCCCTCACACAGTTTTTGTGTGGGGGCTTATGTGCCTTAGCAAGCGAAGCGAGCTTAGGCACATAGATCCCAAAGCAGGAAGCCAGAGCGTGGGATAACCGTGGATCGCCTTAGCAAGCCAAGGTGCGGCTGAATTCCTTAGAATAAAAGAGTTCTAAAAGAGAGGTTTCTGATATGAAAAAAGTTTTATCTGCTGATGTTGAGTCCAATTTTGGCTTTATATGCGTTTGGATGCGCCCCATAAAATGATCTCTTTGGAGTCGATCCTCGTGAAAAAAGAGAATGCGCGTTTTCAATTGTAGCTTATCGGCCGGTCAGTGAAGTCAAGTAAGTTTGAAAATGGTGTCCTCTATTACAATGATCAAATTATCGAAGAGGATCCTTTGGACTTTTTTGAACCGCATCACGGTCAAAACGAAAACTTCAGAAGAGCTTCCTTTTAACGGTGGGGCGATTGGATTTGTCGGCTATGACTTGATTGGTCTCTATGAGAACATTGGTTCCATTCCGGAAGATACGATCGGCACACCAGATCTTCACTTTTCTTATATGAAAGCTTTTATGTATTTTGATCACAAAAAGGAAAAAGGTCTATGTGGTGGAAGAGAACCACTATAGTGGGCGAAGTGAAGCAGAGCAAGCGTCGACTTGGAGCAAGTATTAGCACAATTGGCAAGACCTGCAAGAGGATTTCAGGACAAGGACCTGCATGCGCTTCATTTCCAAATCATTTGGAGCAAAAAGAGTTTGAGAAATGGTGGCTTTCTTGCAGGACTATATTCGAAAAGGGATATGTTCCAAATGCGTGCTCAGTCAACGTTTTTCAGCTGATTTTCGGGAAACCATTGGTTATTACCGCAATTTGCGCGTGACCAACCCTTGAATTATCTCTACTTTTATGATTTTGGGGAGTACCAAATTATCGGGGCCAGTCCAGAAAGTCTGGTGTCAGTCAAGGACCGAGTGGCAACTAATCCCATTGCTGGTACACGTCCCAGGGATTGATGAAAGAGAGACTGATCGGCAATTGTCAGCTGATTTGACAGGGGATCCAAAAGAAGTCGCAGAACACCGCATGTTAGTGGATCTAGGGCGAAACGATATTGGGGCGTATCGCTCAAAATGGGACGGTCGAAGTGACCAAATATGGAAGTGGAATTCTTCCGTTATGTCATGCACCTGACCAGTGTGGTCAAGGGGCAATTACTTCCGGGGGACTAGCCTCCATTGAGGCTCTGAAGGCAACTCCTTCCAGCTGGAACCGTTTCAGGTGCTCGAAAATCCGAGCCATGAAGCGGATCTATGAAGCAGAGAGAAGAGAAACGAAGGCGTCTATGCGGGAGCTATTGGCTATCGGCCCCGAATCTGTTTGCTATTGCCATTTTCGAACCATGATCCTCAAAATAAGAAGGCTTATGTGCAGGCCGGAGCAGGAATCGTTTTATGATTCGATTGCTGAAAATGAATACCAGAAACCGTCAATAAGGCAAAATCGATGACAAAGGATTGGAGAAGAAGGATGATTTTATTAGTCGATAATTACGATTCATTTACTTACAATTTAGCACAGTATATCAGAAAATTTGATGAGGTCCAGATTATTCGAAATGATGATCGGATCTCTGTACCAAGTTGCCCAAGAAGCAGATGCCTTGGTCTTTTCTCCAGGTCAGGTTGGCCAAAGGATGCAGGCAGGAATGGAGGAGATGATCGAATTTCGCAGGGATCAAACCAATCTTAGGGATCTGCTTGGGACATCAAGCGATTGCGGGATTTTGGAGGCCGCGGGATTGGCGCCACAGGTCATGCATGGCAAACAAAGCCAGATCCAGCTAGAAGCTCCCTCTCACTCTATACGCGGGTGTCGCAAAAGAAGTCCCAGTCATGCGCTACCATTCGCTGACGAGGTGAAGACATGCCAGAGGATTTTGCAACAGAAGGCTACCTCTCCGGACGACGGATGATCAAAGCGATTATGGGGATTCAACACCGCAGCTTACCGATTTATGGTTTTCCAATACCATCCAGAAAGTATCAGGACGCCAGATGGGCTCAAGACCATCGAAAGGTTTTCGTCAAAACTAGTCAAAAGGACGCGCCATGAGACAGGGTGCTGGCACAAAAGTAGCGGAAGGAATGGATCTAACCGGTGCTGAGTTAGAAGAAGGCTGCTATGGAGGAAGTCGTTGCTGGTCGTGCTTCAGAAGGCCGCAGGTGACGAGCCCTGCTTCTGGAGCCTCGAAACAGGGCAGAGGAAACTGTTGTTGAAGAGCGGACGGCTGTTGCGAAATGTGATGCAGGCCTATGCGGTCGCTATTCACCACAGAAGTTCAGGAGCGATGGACAATTGTGGAACTGAGCGATCGTTCTTATAGTTTCAAACATTTCAACAACAGTCTGCCTTTCGTCCTCGCTGAGCAGTGCGTCAAGATGGCGAAACACGGAAATACGCTCAGATCTCTTCTAAATCTGGTTTCTGCGCGGAGTGTGCGCTAGAAGCGCTAGGGATTAACCTTGATTTAGCAGGTCCAGAAGACTTGGGACGAGTGTTTGAAAAAGGCGGGGATTGTCTTTCCTATTTGCCGAAAATCTGCATCCTGGCATGCGCTATATTATGCCCGCTGCTTGGCGCTAGGGTTCCAACGGTGATGAACTTAACTGGTCCTCTTATCAATCCGATTCCTCTAGAAACCCAGCTATTGGGGAACCAGTCGTCCGGATATGCTAGAAAGTACGGCAGAGATTCTAAAAATTTGGGAAGGAAACGCGCAGTGGTGGTGAGTGGTCCACAAGGTTTGGACGAGGCAGGCCTTGATGGAAAACCCAGCTCGCTACTCTGGAAAATGGACAGGTTACCTTATCCAGCTTTCAACCAGAAAGATATCGGAATGGAGCGCATCGAAATTGATCAAGTACGTTAGGTGGAGACGCCAAAACGCAATGCGGAAATTTTGCTCAGCGTCTTGAAGAATGAAGCAAGTCCCTTCTCTTAGAGGTGACTGTCTTGAATGCTGGCCTTGGTTTTTATGCCAACGGCAAGGTAAGATTCTATCAAGGAGGGGATTGCCTTGGCACGTGAAGTGATTGCCAGTGGGGCTGCCCTTGAGAAATTGAGATTATTACAGGAGTATCAAAAATGAGTCAAGAATTCTTGCCAAAGATTCTAAAGGAAAAAGGCGCGTGAAGTGGCTGCGTATGAAAGAAGAGGAGCTCCAACCTTTGCGCGAGACCTACCGCCTGTATGATTACACTAAAGAGCCATCCAGAAAAGCTTCAGGTCATTGCGGAAGTGAAAAAGGCCAGCCCGAGTCTGGGAGATATTCATGTCGATGTGGATATCGTCGCGCAGGCTAAGACTTACGAAGAAAATGGGGCAGTGATGGTTTCTGTCTTGACCGATAGAAGTGTTTTTCAAAGGGCAGTATCAGTATCTCCCGGAAATATCTAGTCAGGGTATCCCCACCCTCAACAGATTTACTATGGATGAAAAAGCAACTGATTCGGGCGCGAAACTGCAGGGGCAACCGTGATCTTGTTGATAGTTTGCGAGCCTTACCAGAGGCTCAAAGTCTGAAGAGACTCTTCGATTTTGCGACCCATCTTGGCCTGGAGGGTCTTGGTAAGGAGGACCCATAATCTGACAGAACTCCAGAGGTCGCTCACGGATTGGGGCTCCAGATCATCGGGTGAATAATCGCAACTTGCGACCTTTGAGACTGATCTTCCATACTAGCCTTG
>VOFI01001735.1_pt1 | contig 15573 bp, 15 predicted proteins | sample 5384131 | NCBI WGS metagenome assembly VOFI01 (sample SAMN12384728, study PRJNA508395) | human gut metagenome | isolation source: healthy gut H | host: Homo sapiens
CAGAGAAAAAAGAACGGCATCCGCCTTTACAAATCTCATATGTTTCTTCCGGGAAAGGATCTCCCACCTTGTCGATAGCATCGGCCCCGCAAAGAAAGCATATTCATAACGGACTTCATGTCCGAATTTCTTACAAACGGCACTCATCACCTCCACACCTTGTGCAGCAATTTCAGGACCGATCCCGTCACCGGGAAGTACAGCTATATTCACTTCATATCATAAATGATTTATTAGTTGGCAAATTTTCCTATTCTTAAAATAGACGTATTTGGGTTCTGCTGGGACACAGCTTTCATCATCCCACAATGTACTTTGTGATCATCAAGTCGGCACTATACCGGTTACAAGCGATAGCACGTTATGGACACGGCACTGGCGAAGCAACATCTGGATATCGGCCCCTCGTGCGGCTGTGGGTTCAAGTCGTCGATCAAGAACACGGCAAGATCTATTTCCTTTCGTACTACCATTGCTGCAATTTCGGCATCTCCCCCAGCGGACCGGAATCCATACAGGCGATATCTGCCGTAACACCTTTTTCTTCCATCGCCTTCCGAACCAGATTTCCGGTTGTCCCAGTAGTCACGAAGCGAATCGACTGTGAAAGACATATTCAGGGAGAGTTTTTAATACCGTTCGACCAATCTTCCAGATAGATGTTCACGGCAATCCCCCGTTCGATTGCCTGGTTGATGAACGAACGTATATCGGCAAAATGCTGTTCGGGAGTCTTACGAAGCTGTTCCGTCACGTGCTTATAAGAGCCCTTGCAAAGCAAGTTTACCACACGGCAACCAGCCGCTTCGATCCAGTTTAACGAAACATCACCATCCACAAAGCCGAGCACTTCGAGCTTCTGATGTTTCCGCGCCGTTCCGCCCAGGAAGCGACGCGCTTCACGGCTTCAAACTCACCGTCGAGACACGTGCGAATGCGATCTCCAGACGGTTCACACCCAGATCAAGCAATGCCTGTGCAATGCTCAGACGGAGCGCAAAGCCTGCCTCCTCAAACACCTTGTCCAAAACCCTTCGGCCTTAATCTGGTCGGCCACCATCCATGAACCGGGCACCAACCACGCCACCACACGGTCTGCCTTCTTACGTCCCTTCACAATGGAAGCAAAAAGCGCGGAAATCCTCGATGCGCCCGTTGGTACATGCCCCGAGGAATACATAATCCACCGGTTTGCCCAACAGCTTCTCGCCCGGTTGGAAACCCATATAATCCAAGGACTTCAGGTATGACACACGCCCGGCTTCAGGCACCGTGCCTATCGCCGGTACACTTTCCGTAATGCCGATGCCCATACCCGGATTCGTCCCGTATGTGATACGGGGTTCAATTTCTGCCGCATTGAAGGTCAGTTCTTTGTCGAACACGGCATCTTCCCCACTCTTCAAGGTCTTCCAATAGGCCACGGCTTTGTCCCAGGCTTCGCCCTTCGGAGCATAATTCGCGCCCTTTGATGTGACTCGAAAGTCACCTCGTCCGGAGCAATGAAGCCGCCACGGGCACCCATTTCAATAGAAAGGTTACACAGCGTCAAACGTCCTTCCATGGACAAATTACGTACTACGGAACCGGCATATTCCAAAAATAACCGGTAGCCCCGAAGTCGTCAACTGCGACATCAGATAAAGCGCCACGTCTTTGGCTGTCACTCCCTTCCCTAATCGCCTTCCACATTAATGCGCATGGATTTGGGCTTTTGTGGGATGCCTGGGATGCCATCACCATCTTCCACTTCAGACGTTCCGATACCGAAAGCCACGGCACCCATGGCTCCATGCGTGGGAATCACCGCACACAATCGTCATGCCGGGCAACGAAAGACCGCGCTCCGGCCCCACCATCATGGATGATGCCGTTTTCGGGTCCATCATGCCGAAGTGGGGCCAGACCGAATCGGCCGCATTCTGGCCAACGTGTCCCGCATGTTTTTTTGATTGCGGGTCCTCATCGGCTTATCCTGGTCGTGCGTCGGGTGTTATGGTCCGGCATACAATAACAAATATGGTCGGGACGGAAACATTTCAAGCCTCGGCACGCATGCCGGCGAAAGCCTGCGTGGCTGGTCACCTCATGACAGTGTAAAGCTCTGTCGATGTACAGTTGTTGCGGCCCGTCTTCCACGTACTGTACGACGTGTTTATCCCAAATCTTGTCAAACAGAGTATTTACCATTGTCGTCTTGGATATTTATTTTTAAATTTGTTGATACAATCAATGTAAGCTTCCCCACGGAAAGCCGTCACGATGGTGTTGGCTCCGAACTGTACGCACATGACCGTCGTATTCCACTTGCATGTGCACCTTACCCACATCGTCCGACCCCTTGCTGATGGCCTGTATGGTGAATTCTTTCAGCACCATCTGGCGTTTGATGATGTTCTTCAATGCCGATATGGCGGCATCCACAGGGCCATTCCCGCTAGCCGAGGCTTCGAACTTCTCACCGGCGATGTCCAATCCGATACAAGCCACAGACTTGGACACCCATTCCCAGTGATTGCAAATCAGTCGAGTTTCACGGCATGGGCGGCAGCACGGTCGGCACCGGCCAACATCAGGATATCGTCGTCGTTCACTTCTTTCTTCTTGTCGGCCAACTTCAGGAATTCCTGATAAGTCACGTCGAGACGTTCGCCCTCCATTTCCACGCCCAACACGCTCAAACGGTGTTTCAAAGCCGCCCGTCCGCTACGTGCGGTCAAAACGATGGCATTGTCATCAATACCCACATCCTTGGGATCCATGATTTCGTAGGTCTGCACATTCTTCAGTAGCACCGTCCTGATGAATTCCGCTAGAATGGGCGAAGTTAGCATACGTCCCACGATGGCCTTGTTGGGCTGTACCGGCATGTTCACTGCTAGTACACCAAACGGCTCGTAGGATATATCTTTTGCGTATTGATCTATTGGTATCGATGCCGATTCCTTTATGGCATTTTAAGAATCATGAAGCCACTTTCTGAGAGAGGTATTCCCCGCACGCTCACCGATACCGTTAATGGTGACTTCCGCTGGCGGGCAACCGTTCATGATTCCCGCAATCGTATTGGCCGTAGCCATGCCCAGGTCATTATGGCAATGTGGGACAAGATAGCCTTGCCGGCCGAAAGACCGTCACATGTTCCATCAGATATTTGATTTTTTGAACCTCGGGGCCAGGCAATATCCGTCGTGTCGAATGTTCACCACCGTCGCACCGGCCTTTACCACGGCATCCACCACACGGGCCAGATATTCATTGTCCGTACGCCCCGCATCCTCGGCATAGAACTCCACGTCCTCCACGTAGCGTTTGGCATACTTCACGGCTGCCACGGCACGTTCAATGATTTCCTCACGGTTGGAATTGAACTTATATTTAATATGGGAATCCGAAGTCCCTATGCCGGTATGTATCCGCTTGTGTTTGGCAGCCTGCAGAGCCTCGGCTGCCACATCGATATCTTTCTGCACCGCACGGGTCAACGCACAAATCGTAGGCCACGTCACCGCCTTCGAAATTTCTATCACCGAATTGAAATCGCCGGGACTGGATACCGGGAAACCGGCCTCTATCACGTCCACCCAAGTGCCTCCAACTGGCGTGCCACCGGATTTTCTCTACCGTGTTCAACTGGCAGCCGGGAACTTGTTCCCCGTCGCGTAAGGTCGTATCAAAAATAAATAATCTGTCGCTCATATCTTTCCGTTTTATAATCTACTAAAAATAAGCCTTTCTCACCGGGAAGTGGGAAAGGCCTTGTATTTTTACACACTACAACTACGCACAGACCACACTTCCCACCGCAAAACGCAGTCGAATATCCAACATGGCCAATAATGTAATCGTTGTACCCATTACTTCTTCCTTTTTTCATTATTCGACTGCAAAGATAAAAGAAATTATCAACCCGAACAAATAAATTAAAAGGAAAAGCATTATTAAACTATTATATTATCATTAAAAAGACCTGAAACAAGATTCTTCACCATTAACCTATCTATATTGTTGAACCTGTTCCCTGTTTTTACCTCAAAAAACTATTTTCACACAAAATTTCCTTCGGCATTCTTACATAACCGTAATCAAAACCATTCAACTCCAACCTTAAAAAGGGAAATTCCCAACAGGTTCAACAGTAATATATAACGGAAGGACACCTATAACAGTAATCCTTCCGTATACACCATGACTTTACTTACGCAAATCCTCTTGCACGGTGACTCATCCATAAAGAGATAGCTCTTTTGGTATCCGCCGCAATCCACTACTATTTTCTCGAATACAATTCCCGGATCTAAAGGTTTCAAGATAAGCAACTGCATCCCGTCCGCAGATGGAGGAACGGCAAGTTTCACAACCTTTCTCCACAACCCTACGAGCTACCGTAGGGTAAAACACATTATACACATTTTCCGGCTCCTCGTTCAAATTGGCATTGAAATTGACCACCGTCTCTTTACCACCTTCGAAACCGACGGCATACTCGTGTCCTTTTACATCATGAAAAGCTAGCGTAGACTTGACAACGACATGTACGTTGACTTCCGAGACGTTCTCCGGAATGGCCATCTTATAAGTAAGCGATGCCCCTTCCACCCCTTCTGTATAAGGCATCAAAAGCTACACCACTCAGAGTACGCCCCCAAATAAGGTATGGCCGTCCAATCTGCTGTTGCGGCAGGCTTTGCCTCAAAATAATGCTCGGCTTCCATAGACACCACGCCGTACTTGCCCGTAAAAACATAGCCACCTTTTTGCTGTTCGGGATTCTCTATCCGGAAAACCTTAGGGGCATAATATCAGCACGAAAGTTATCATTCCATGAAGTATATCCTATATGTTTCTGCACCATCATGTTTTTCCATTTTCCACCCGACATCACATTGTTATAGTCATCACATAACAAAAGAATCGAACTTAAAGGCCTTGCCACCTTATCCGCCCAAACGTTAGCTTGCGGATTGTTCTCCTCATATAACTTATGGTTCATAGCTTGCGCATAATACATCTCATAAAGATTAGCCATGGCTTGCACCGGAAAAAGGATCAACTGCTTGTAGGCATCATGATATTCCTGCGGCAAAGACAGATATTGGCGAAGCGCATCGGCCTCCAACTTACGGTATTCATCAGCCACTGTTTCCACTCGCCGGTTTCTATATATTATAAGTATGGCAATCCAACATTTCCGGAGTCACACGCCCATTGTATTTGCTATAAAAGGTTGAGAATACGCGCAGCTTCATCTGCCTGTTCTTCTCCAAACTGTCGGGCACAAAACCACGCGGATGCTCCAACAGGTTATCTGCCGTATACCGTTTCGGGTTCCAAGCCATATCCAAGAACAAAGTAATGGGATACTCCATGGGTTTCAAATCCCTACATTAAGAATCCATAATTTATCCACACCGTAATCATACGTCAACTGCAACTGCTCCCACATGTTCTGTATGGGGAGTCACATTCAACCATTTTGAATTTCTCGGTGCACCGACATAATCCACATGATAATACATGCCCCATCCTCCGAGACGTTTGCGTTCTTCCGCATTGGGCAGACGACGCACATTTCCCCAGTTATCATCGCAAAGCAACATTATCACATCATCGGGTACACGCAGGCCCATGTCATAAAAACGCTGTACCTCTTTATATATGGCCCACACTTGCGGCCGTTCATCAGCAGGTCTGCCAGTCACATCCCTAATGATTTTACGCTGATTTTTAATTACCTTCTCAAGCAAGTTCATATTATATTCGTCACGGTTGACATACTCGTGGTCTGCCCCTTCCTTTCCTCCCATCGGGGCATCACCATCTCCACGCATACCGATGGTTATCAAATCTTCAGTATCTTTCGCACGCTCTATTCCTTCACGGAAAAACGATCAAGCACCTTTTGGTTCGTCGCATAATCCCATACCCCGTACTGCCTACGTTTACGCGCCCATTCCTGATGGTTGCGTGCCATCGGTTCATGATGTGAAGTTCCCATGATGATCCCCATGTCACGGGCGGTCCTGCTGTTTTCGGGATCATCTGCATAGAAGCTCCATGACCACATGGCCGGCCACATAAAGTTCCCCCGCAAACGAAGAATCAACTCAAATACCCGAGCATAAAAACGGTGGTCTCCATAATTGGTCCCATAGGTATGTTTCTTTACCCATCCAGTAAGGCAAGGGGCTTCATCGTTCAGAAATATGCCCCTATACCTACAGCCGGTTCGCCGGCCGTATATTCACCACGCTGAATATACAGGTTCTTACGCTGCACCACAGGTACATCTGCCCAATCATACCAGGGAGACACCCCTATCTGTTCTGAAAGTTCATATATGCCATAAATCGTTCCCCGCTTATCACTGCCGATAACGACCCATGCCTCGTCTACTCCATCAAAAGGACGAGAAACAGCTCTCATCAAATATTTCTCACGTTTACCTTCCAATGAAGTTATATCTATCTTTTTCGTCTTTACGAGTTCCTTGACAAATCTGCTCTCCAAAGAACCAACCACAATCAAACGCTTCCCCTTTACGGAGTGGAGAAGTTCGGCCTGCATTCCCGTCACCTTACGGAAATCATCTTGTAAGTTTTTCGCAGCTATGGCAACTCCGATGTCATCTTTTTCATCCAATAATATCGGAGTAACCTCCCACCCTCAACCAACGTAAAACAATCAGCGGCAGGCTGCCCAAAAGTAATCCCCTTTGTTGTCGATAGCCCAGGCTGAACCTATCAGCCAACTCACCGCCAATAATACCATTAACATTCTTCTTTTCCGCATAACCATAAAATCTTATTTGTTTTCAATCATATTGCCATTTTCCCCTAAAAATCCATTGCAAAGAAACAAACAAAATCAGAAACTTCATAAAAAATAACTATTGCGAATATTTTAGCGCATGTAACATCTACCACTTTTTTCTTGCAAAAAAGCCGATTCCATACATTAAAAGGTAACAATGCATATAAATTCTTCACTTACATAGAACTGAATTATAAAATAAATATCTGGATATAAGACAAGAACAGGATATACCGGTAGGTTTAGAAGAAAGGAAAGAATGTAACATCAGGTTACATATTCAAAAACGAAATCAGATTATACTTAAAAAGACCAAAGCCTACAGTTATCCCAACTAAAATAATACAGTATTCATTCAAACCATTATATAACCACCCTTTTAAACAGAGATAGCAAATACTTATCATCTCCATCCTTCCGTAAAATCCCCAAATCATGTTTCATTGGTGCCAAAGATTGTGAAAGATGTTTCTTCTCCATACTTTTACACCAGAAGCCAGATAATCCAATGATTTTTTAGTCCCCTGCATTCATAATGCAGACCTGCAATGTAGAGATATTTTAATATACCATCCAGACAATGACATAATTGGACGATGCTAACGTCGCTTATTCGCTACCCAAAGACAAGCAGGATGTGAACTTTCAGGAACACCATAAAAGATGTCTACGAGTTTGTCCAAACCATTTCTGCCAAAGGACATCATTGTGTCCTGAAGGCCATGGACAATTACAGTGCGTTGCTCATTTTCATGGGCCGTGCGCGGGGGAACGGAATGGAAAAAAGGCGGCTACCTACTCTCCCGCCTTGCGGGCAGTACCATCGGCGAGGGCGGGCTTAACTTCTCTGTTCGGGATGGGAAGAGGTGGGACACCGCCGCTATAGCCACCATGATGGATTCGAACTGCGGCACGCGCCGGGGGCGCGGACCGAGTGTGGGACACAAGTCAAACAAACAAAACGAAAGGATGACGAACCGGAATGCCATGTGCGGGCAGGGAAACCACGAACGGCGAAAGCTTTCGGGCTATTAGTAGTGCTCGGCTTTGGCGTCGCCGCCTTTACACCTGCACCCTATCCACGTCATCGTCTTTGACGGCCCTCTAAAAGGAAATCTAATCTTGTGGAAGGCTTCGCGCTTAGATGCTTTCAGCGCTTATCCATACCCGACGCGGATACCCGGCGGTGCGCCTGGCGGCACAACCGGCAAACCGGAGGTCGGTCCGGCACGGTCCTCTCGTACTAGTGCCCGAACCACGCAAATTTCCAACGCCCACGATAGATAGAGACCGAACTGTCTCACGACGTTCTGAACCCAGCTCGCGTGCCACTTTAATGGGCGAACAGCCCAACCCTTGGGACCTTCTCCAGCCCCAGGATGTGACGAGCCGACATCGAGGTGCCAAACCACTCCGTCGATATGAGCTCTTAGGGGAGGGATCAGCCTGCGTTATCCCCGGAGTACCTTTTATCCTTTGAGCGACGGACCTTCCATGCGGAACCGCCGGATCACTATGCTCCAGTTTTGCCCACTGTGCGGCCTGTCGGCCTCCCAGTCAAGCGCCCTTCTGCCATTACACTCTGCGGCCGGTTACCAATCGGCCTGAGGGCACCTTGAGGAGCCTCCGTTACGCTTTTGGAGGCGACCACCCCAGTCAAACTACCCGCCAAACGCGGTCCTTGTATCCAACAAGTTAGTACCCAGACGGCCAAAGGGCCGTATTTCAACGACGGCTCCAAAGGCACTGGCGTGCCTCATTCTACGCCTCCGGCCTATCCTACACATCGACGGCCCGGGTACAACGTTAAGCTGTAGTAAAGGTTCACGGGGTCTTTTCGTCCCATCGCGGGTAATCGGCATCTTCACCGATACTACAATTTCACTGGGATCACGGTTGAGACAGTGTCCGGATCATTACACCATTCGTGCAGGTCGGAACTTACCCGACAAGGAATTTCGCTACCTTAGGACCGTTATAGTTACGGCCGCCGTTTACCGGGGCTTCAATTCGGGCCTTCTACATGAGTATGAGCCCTCCTCTTAACCTTCCGGCACCGGGCAGGTGTCAGGCTGTATACGGCTTCTTTCGAATTTGCACAGCCCTGTGTTTTGTTAAACAGTTGCCTGGACCTATTCTCTGCGCCTCGTTTACACGAGGACCCCTTTGTTCCGAAGGTACGGGGTCAATTTGCCTAGTTCCTTAACCGTGAATCTCCCAAGCGCCTTAGTATGTTCTACCCGACCACGTGTGTCCGTTTACGGTACGGATGACTTGGTCTGCTGGAGTTTAGCGGGTTTTCTCCGGGAGCATGGTTACCGGCGCTGTCGCGTTGCCCAGAAGGGCGCCGCGTACTTTCGCGCTTCGGCTCGGGAGGTGGGCTTGCCTGCCTCCCTCGTAACCTTTGCGCTTAAACCCCCTTTTCCGTCAGGGGGGCGGCCGTGTCACTTCTCCGTCGCCGCGTCACACACCAAGACAGTAACGGAATATTAACCGTTTGATCCATCGCCCTCGCCCTTAGGCTTATGCTTAAGGGACCGACTCACCCTGAACCGATTGGCGTTGTTCAGGAAACCTTGGTCTTTCGGCGGGGGGGATCGCACCCTCCTTATCGTTACTTATACCTACATTTGCTTTTCCATCCGCTCCAGAGCCGCTCGCGCGCCTTCGACGCAGGATGGAATGCTCCCCTACCGTTATATTCTCATATCCCACGGCTTCGGTAACTGGTTTCATACCCGATTATTATCCACGCCCATCCCTCGACTAGTGAGCTGTTACGCACTCTTTGAATGAATGGCTGCTTCAAGCCAACATCCTAGCTGTCTGGGGGGGACGGACTGCGTTAGTCTAACTTAACTGGCATTTCGGGACCTTGGCCGGCGGTCTGGATTCTTCTCCTCTCGGGCACGGCCCTTAGCACCCGTGCCCTTACTCCATGGTTTGGCCGGCGCGCATTCGGAGTTTGTCAGGACTTGACAGGCGGTGAAGCCCTCGCATCCTATCAGTCGCTCTACCTCGCGCCGGGAACTCCACAGGCGGCACCTAAATGCCTTTCGGGGAGTACGAGCTATCTCCGAGTTTGATTGGCCTTTCACTCCTACACTCACCTCATCCAGAAGCTTTTCAACGCTTATTGGTGCGGACCTCCATCCCGTGTTACCGGGACTTCATCCTGGACAAGTGTAGATCACTCGGTTTCGCGTCTGCCACCACCGACTCCTGCGCCCTTTTAAGACTCGCTTCCGCTGCGGCTGCGGGGCTCCTGCCCCTTGGCCTTGCCGGTGACGGCAACTCGTAGGTTCATTATGCAAAAGGCACGCCGTCACGCCCAATGGGCGCTCCGACCGCTTGTAGGCGCACGGTTTCAGGATCTTTTTCACTCCCCTAACAGGGGTGCTTTTCACCTTTCCCTCACGGTACTGGTTCACTATCGGTCTCTTACGAGTATTTAGCCTTGCCGGATGGGCCCGGCTGATTCACACGAGGATTACACGTGTCCCGCGCTACTCAGGATTCCGCTACGCTTCGCATGGCTTCGTGTAAGGGGCTGTCACCCTCTATGGCGGAACTTTCCAGTTCCTTCCACTCGCCATCACTCTTGCGACATCGCGGTCCTACAACCCCGGCGATGCCTGGACAACGCCGGTTTGGGCTATTCCCCGGTCGCTCGCCACTACTGGGGGAATCATTATTTATTTTCTTCTCCTGCGGGTACTAAGATGTTTCAGTTCCCCGCGTTCGCCTCCCGCATTCGCGGGATAACGTCTCTTCAAAACGTTGGGTTGCCCCATTCGGAAACCCGCGGGTCAATGGCCATTTGCGCCTCACCGCGGCTTGTCGCAGCTTATCACGTCCTTCATCGCCTGTAAGAGCCTAGGCATCCGCCGTGCGCCCTTGAATACTTTCGCCTCGGCCGCCGCCCGCCTTCCACCAGGGAAGATACGGCGGCGGGCCTGCCTGCACATGTTCGTTAAAACATACATCGTTCGCTTTCTTTACGTTTTGTCTGTCCAACATGTCAATGATCGCATGCCCCCTCGGGGCCGGGTGGAGAATAACGGATTCGAACCGTTGACCCCCTGCTTGCAAAGCAGGTGCTCTAGCCAGCTGAGCTAATCCCCCCGAAAATACCCGCGTAGTCCCAGGCAGAGTTGAACTGCCGACCTCCACATTATCAGTGTGGCGCTCTGACCAACTGAGCTATGGGACTGGCGTGACCCTGTGACCCGGATGCGGGCGGGCGGCGGAAACGCCACCGGGCGGAAGCTGAGCCTCCTGCATCCCTCACTTATCCTTTTTCAAGCCTCACATACCAAAACAAGAAAGACAGCCGTACAAGAGGAAACTACCCGGGAGCGGACGCGGAATGGACCGTTTTGCGGGAAGGACCCCAGAAAGGAGGTGTTCCAGCCGCACCTTCCGGTACGGCTACCTTGTTACGACTTAGCCCCAATCACCGGTTTTACCCTAGGCCGACCCTCGCGGTCACGGACTTCAGGCACCCCCGGCTTTCATGGCTTGACGGGCGGTGTGTACAAGGCCCGGGAACGTATTCACCGCGCCATGGCTGATGCGCGATTACTAGCGAATCCAGCTTCGTGGAGTCGGGTTGCAGACTCCAGTCCGAACTGAGAGGGGTTTTAGGGATTGGCCAACCGTCACCGGGCAGCGGCCCTCTGTACCCCCCATTGTAACACGTGTGTCGCCCCGGACGTAAGGGCCGTGCTGATTTGACGTCATCCCCACCTTCCTCGCACCTTGCGGTGGCAGTGTCCCCAAAGTGCCCGGCATTACCCGATGGCAACTGGGGAGGGGGGTTGCGCTCGTTATGGCACTTAAGCCGACACCTCACGGCACGAGCTGACGACAACCATGCAGCACCTTCGCAGGAGTCCCGAAGGAAAGGGCCGTCTCCGGCCCATGCACCTGCGATTCAAGCCCGGGTAAGGTTCCTCGCGTATCATCGAATTAAACCACATGTTCCTCCGCTTGTGCGGGCCCCCGTCAATTCCTTTGAGTTTCACCGTTGCCGGCGTACTCCCCAGGTGGAATGCTTAACGCTTTCGCTTGGCCGCCGACTGTATCTCGCCGACAGCGGGCATTCATCGTTTACTGTGCGGACTACCAGGGTATCTAATCCTGTTTGATACCCGCACCTTCGAGCCTCAGCGTCAGTAATGCCCCGGTACAATGCCTGCGCGATCGGAGTTCCTCGTGATATCTAAGCATTTCACCGCTACACCACGAATTCCATGTACCCGTGTGCATACTCAAGGCTGCCAGTTTCAACGGCGGAACGCGGTTGAGCCGCGCCATTTGACCGCTGACTTGACTGCCCGCCTACGCTCCCTTTAAACCCAATAAATCCGGATAACGCTCGCATCTTCCGTATTACGCGGCTCTTTGGCACGGAATTAGCCGATGCTTATTCATAAAGGTACCTGCAAATGGCCATACATGGCCAACTTTATCCCCTTATAAAAGGAGTTTACAACCCGTAGGGCCGTCGTCCTCCACGCTACTTGGCTGGTTCAGGCTCGCGCCCATTGACCAATATTCCTCACTGCTGCCTCCCGTAGGAGTTTGGACCGTGTCTCAGTTCCAATGTGGGGGACCTTCCTCTCAGAACCCCCTACCCATCGTCGCCTTGGTGGGCCGTTACCCCGCCAACAAGCTAATGGGACGCATCCCCATCCTTTACTGATAAATCTTTCTTCATCAAGCCATGCGACTAAACGAATTCATCGGGTATTAAACTTCCTTTCAGAAGGCTATCCCCGAGTAAAGGGCAGGTTGGATACGCGTTACTCACCCGTGCGCCGGTCGCCATCAAACTTAGCAAGCTAAGTTCATGCTGCCCCTCGACTTGCATGTGTTAAGCCTGTAGCTAGCGTTCATCCTGAGCCAGGATCAAACTCTCCATTGTAGAATATCTTTTTGACCCGCCTTACGGCGGGGCATATCGTCTGTTCGGACTCCCCCGAACTTGTCACGCCTACCGGCGTGCCGCTCCTGGTTCCCCCTCAACTCGAATGAGGGGAATGACGGTTCGTTTCTTTTTTACCCTTGGACATTTCTCAAAGAGGAAACAACCTCCAAAAAAACATCCAAGCTCTTGTACTACTTTCTCTCTTTATGTAAGACTTTCAATGAACTCTTTCATTTACCGCCCCCGATCCGCAGCGGCCTTGGCGACCCTGCTTCCCGAAAGCGAGTGCAAAGGTACAACCTTTTACCATAACTGCCAAACGTTTCACCAACTTTTTTCCGGGCCAACCCCGACACAAGGACACACAAACACAACCACATCCTGGACTTAAGAAAACACGCTGTAAAACACGTGTTTTACAGCAGCAGACTACCCCTACACATGGAGTTTACAAAAACATCCTTCAGGATGCAAGATAATCCGCTCAGGATACAGACGTTACATATTGTAGAATATTTAAGGACATAACCCACTATATGACAACAAGTTGGAATATTGCCTAAAAGATGAAGGATGTTTTTGCAAACTCCCCAGGAGGGAAATCATACGACCATGGAGAAGTACCCATTAAAATCAGACTAAACCGGATGACAGTGAAATTGCTTCTAAGTTATGTATCCAACAATGTTGAGACCATAGAAGAAAATATGACAGAATGGTAGGCATAGAAATACCTGATGCCCTCAAACTGAAACTGGTAAAAATTTAAATAGTTCATTTAAATATATTATAAATGAATGTGAAACCAGAGAAGTTGATATGGGAACATGAGGCAATACCACGTTTTGGTAAAGGAAAGAGAACATGTGACCGGTCGTGACATTCTCACCGTGACGTTTAAAGAAGAAAATGGTAATTTATGTGCCCAAATAGAATGGACTGATGATTTATTCGGTTTTTAACACCAATACACGAAAAAGGCATATCATAACTCCCCACACCCCAAAAAGTTACATACTGCAACCACAAAAGCCGAAAAAGAGTCATATCAAGCTCTATTTTGAGAATGATACGACTCTTCTTTTTGCTAAGGATGTTCAAGTTTTCAAATCAAAAACTCATATAGACTAAAATTGAGTTTTGACACACTGTCTTTTCATATAAAAACATACTTCATTAAAAAGGTAATCCGGCAAATCGTAAAGCCTCGTACTATGACTGCCTTTAATCAATATATAATACCCTTTGGGTTTCTTGATTTCCAAAGCCTTCTTTACCTGCTCCACATTATCAAACGTACGGGAAAGGATGACGCGCCGCCTTGAACTTCGGCCCCACCAACCACATGCTCGAAACCGGATTCCACCAATAAATCGGCAATGGCCTGATGGGCTTTCCAACTGCAGTCCCCCAACTCACCCATATCCCCGAGTATAGCCATCCTGCGTTCCACTTTCATATCCCGGAAATTTTCTATGGCAGCTCTCATACTGGTAGGGTTGGCATTATAAGCATCCACCAAGAGCTTATTATCATCCGTCTCCGTGAGTTGGGAACGATTGTTTTTTAGGCTCGTATGCCGCCAATGCCCGGTTAACAGCATCCACTTCTACCCCGAAAGTACGTCCTATCGTTGCTGCGGCCAACAGATTTTGCATGTTATAGGCACCTATCAATCCGGTCTGCACCTCTTGCCACTCACCTCCGGCAGGCCGCCAACGGAACTTCAGGAAGGGAGCACATTCGAGCACCTCTCCTTCCACGCTCAAAACCTCGTCACATGGGCTCCCATAACAAATTTGGTGCAAGCCCCCGGCTATGCGCTTCAAGTCTTCACTATCATGGTTGATGAAAACCGTACCATGCTTGGCACGCAAATAGTCATAAAAGCTCTCCTTTCGTACGCACGACCCCTCGAAAGAACCGAACCCCTCCAAATGTGCCATGCCCACATTGGTAATCAATCCGAAATCCGGATCCACAATTTCAGCCAAAGCCTTAATCTCCCCGGGGTGGCTTGCCCCGGTTTCAATGACGGCAATAGTATGTTCCGAAGTTAGCTCCAACAAAGTCTTCGGAACCCCGATATGATTATTCAAATTTCCCTGCGTATACAATACGTTGTACTTTTGGGAAAGCACCGACGCTGTGAGTTCTTTTGTCGTGGTCTTTCCGTTGGTCCCCGTCACCTGAATTACCGGAATCTTAAATTGTTTCCGGTGATAGTGAGCCAGTTGTTGCAATGTCGCCAGTACATCTTCCACTAAAATGTAACGCTCGTCGTCCCCTACTGCGTACTCAGCTTCATCCACTATCGCGTAAACACACCCTTGCTCCAAAGCTTGGGCTGCAAAAGCATTTCCATTAAAAGAATCCCCTTTCAATGCAAAGAACAAAGCCCCTTGCGGGCACTTGCGGCTATCGGTGGTCACCCACCGGATGCTGCTTATAAATTTCATATAAAGTTCTGCTATCTTCATAATTCTGTATTTTACCCCACAAATATAATGTAAATCGAGAGCAAAATATCAAACTTGCTTGAAATATTTTGCCGAGATGCCACCTATGTTATATAAATATAATCCAAGAAGCACGAAAAAACGGATTATTCTGTGTACATTTGCATGTAAATACTGCAAAAACAATGGAAGGACATATAGAACGTACCATAAGAGTCAACGGACAACTTATGAACCTTTCCACACCGAAAGTCATGGGCATCCTGAACGTCACGCCCGACTGCCTTTTATGCCGGAAGCCGCAAGGAAACCACGTCCGACATCGCATACCGGGTGGAACAGATTATTACGGAGGGAGCCGACATGATT
>VOFI01003486.1_pt1 | contig 15556 bp, 19 predicted proteins | sample 5384131 | NCBI WGS metagenome assembly VOFI01 (sample SAMN12384728, study PRJNA508395) | human gut metagenome | isolation source: healthy gut H | host: Homo sapiens
AGCAAGTAGCCGAAGAACAGGGGGGTTCCTTTTATTGATTTGAATGATATCAGTGCCCGCAAATTCGAGAAGTTCGGTAAGAATAAAGGTGAAATATATGTTCTACATCGACCGTATACACACAAAGTGCTTTTCGGTGCTAAACTAAATGCTGAATCTGCTGCTGATGGAATACGCGTATGAAGGACTGGAATTAGCCAATTATCTAAAGCCCATTGAGAAAGATACAGTAACAGGTTCCAGCCGTAAAGATGGGACGTCCGGTATTGTTTACCATCGGAGACAGTACGGTCCGAAATGAGTGATAAAGACAAAAATGGTATGTGGGGTTGGGGAAGCGTAATCGCCGACGAGTTCAATCTGAATAAAATATCTGTAGAAAATCGTGCGATGGCAGGACGTAGTGCACGTACTTTCCTCGATGAAGGTCGTTGGGATAAGGTATACAATGCTTTGCAACCGGGGGACTTCGTTCTGATTCAGTTCGGACATAATGATGCAGGAGATATAAACATAGGGAAAGGCCCGTGCCGAATTACGCGGTTCGGGAGATGAGAGCAAAGTCTTTCTAATGGAGAAGACCAGCAAATATCAAGTCGTTTATACTTTCGGCTGGTATCTTCGAAAGTTCATCATGGATGTTCAGGAGAAAGGTGCCATTCCCATCGTTCTTAGTCATACGCCACGCAACAAATGGAAAGATGGAAAAATAGAACGTAATACCGCCTCCTTTGGCAAGTGGACACGCGAAGCTGCGGAAGCTACGGGAGCTTATTTTATCGATCTGAATAAGATTAGTGCCGATAAATTGAAAAGGTTGGTATCAAGAAAGCGATTACCTACTATAATCATGACCATACACACTCTTCTTTGAAAGGAGCGCACATGAATGCGAAAAGCATTGTTGAAGGGTTGAAAAAGAGCGATTGTCCATTAAAAGAGTATTTGAAATAATACGAAAGAGAATCCTGTAAAGATAGCAAAGGACTAAAGGGAAATATAGACTATCCGGACTGTTTAAATATTCTATCTTAAAAGGAATATTTAAGCAGTGCAGAATGGAGAAAACAGCATAGCAGATGAAGAAGAATAAAAAAGCTCCGACATTTGTCAACACGCAAATCCTCATTCTTATCATTTATTTATAGAGTTTATCTAGCATTTCACACCTATTTTATCCTACAACACTTGCAAGTCGATATCGATTCAGGGATTAATCTTCCATTATGTTATTATTTTCTTATTCAAAAGTCCAGGTAAATCAGAGAAAAACTAGCTTAAAAGCACATTTATATCTTCCTCACCGATGAAGGACAAGTTCATCGGTGAGGAAGATAGCGTTCATCGGTGAGATCACCCTGTTGGTTTAAACCTAACGAACTCTTTTTCCGTTAGAAAAGACGCATATTCTGTCTGATATTATTCACTTTTTCGCCTATATTTCTGCATATTATTGCACTTATTTATGCAGTTTTTTCTCTGATTCATCAATTTCTGCAACGGTTATTTTCTAATATAATCTTAAAAACAGAACATCTGGACAGGATATGTTCATCCCCATTCAAGGGAAAAAAATGAATGTTCGTATCCAACATAATACAGTCGCAAATCATTGATTTATTCCACGGAATAGATTAACTTTGCCTGTACAAATTAAAAGCCTGCCAATATGAGCCAAGAAAGGAATACCATACGGAATATCCGACTTCAACCGGATGCGGAACGAAAACTTCTATTTCGTCGATAAAACCATGTATCTGCCCCTTATCGAGGAAATGCAGTTACCTTTTCCTTATTCGTCCGGAGACGTCTTCGGAAAAAGCTTATTCCTAAGATGATGCGTACTTTTATTACGACATAATACAGAAGGATAACTTCGACAAGTATTTCGGTGACTTATGGATAGGAAGCCGTCCAACCAAACAACATAACAGTTTCCAAGTCCTTTTCTTCGACTTTCAAAAGCAGGCTGCTCACTGCCGGGAGCAGATTTGATGAGTAGCTTTAATGAATATTGCAGTATCATCATCAACCAGTTTGCCCATGCATACGCATCTTATTATGATGAAGATTTCAAGTCAACAGTAGAAAGCATTGAAAGCGCTAAAGCAAAATTATCATATATAGAAGTAAAGGCTAAAGAAAAAGGATATCCTCTCTATCTGATAATTGACGAATATGACAACTTTACCAACGTCATATTGAGCGAACACGGACAGAAAAATGTTCCATGACCTGACTCATGCCAGCGGCTTCTACCGTGAATACTTCAAGCAGTTCAAAGGTATGTTTGACCGAATTTTCCTAATGGGAGTCAGCCCTATCACACTGGATGATTTATCTAGCGGGTATAATATTGACTGGAATATATCGACTGATTCCCGTTTTAATGCCATGATAGGATTTGATGAAACTGAAGTACGTGAAATGCTCCGTTATTACCAACAAAATGGAAAGCTGGTCGGTGATGTAGAAGCGATGATTACAGAAATGAAACCGTGGTATGACAATTATTGCTTCGCCAGAACATCTTTGGACAACGACCGTGTGTTTAATTGCGATATGACTTTATACTATTTACGTAACCAAATTGATTTTCACCGTCCACCCGAAAATATGGTAGACAAGAATATCCGTACGGATTACAGTAAACTGAAAATGCTGGCACGCATTGACCACGACAACACCCATGAGGGAAGCCGCATGAGTACTATCGAAGAAATTGCGGCAAAAAGGTGAAATACTGGTAGACTTACATACTTCGTTCCCGTCAGAAAAGATAGCAGATATAGAGAACTTCCGAAGCCTGCTCTATTATTATGGTTTACTTACCATGTGCGGCACCCGTGGCGACCGTCTGAAAATGTGCATACCTAACAATTGTGTGCGCGAGCAGTACCTTGGATTCTTGCGCGACTACTATCAACAGGCCCATACCCTGAATCTTTCACATCTGAAAGACTTGATAGATGATTTCGCCTTCGATGGTCATTGGCAACCATTCTTCGAAACCATCGCCCGTGCCTATCGGGAGAACTCTTCCATACGTGATGCGATAGAAGGGGGAAAGAAACCTGCAAGGTTTCCTAAAAGCCTATCTTGCCATTGCTTCTTATTATCTCGTACAGCCGGAACTGGAAATGAACTATGGCTATTGTGACTTCTTCCTATTGCCGGACAAAATGCGTTATTCCGATATAGAACACAGCTATATCCTGGAGTTGAAATACGCTACGTACAGCTACCAATGCTGAACTTGAAGCCCAAGCAGAAGAAGGAAGACAGCAACTGTTGCGATACAGTAAGGATAAAGTTGTGCAGAAACTGGCTACTGGAACGACACTTCACCTATTATTAATTCAGTTCCAAAGGTTGGGATATGGTGAAATGTGAAGAAATAAATGCTTCTGCTATTCATCCTTCGGAATAACTTCCTGCATATAAATAGCATCCAAGCTCCAAAGAGCAGCATCATTCGTGCTGATGCTCGTACATTCATCTAATGGGGACGGTACTTCCGGCGGAAGTATGGTAGTGATGCGGAAAGGCGGTGCAGGTGTATGTTCCAACCGGGTAAACAAATCTTTCCAGGCTTCTTCAGCCATTTGGGTATTACGCAAGTGATAAGCTGCGTAAGCCATCAGGCGGGAGACACGAAAACGGCTATGGCTAAGTTCCCATGCTTTCTTCTTGTAACGTGCAGCATGGTCAAGCCAGGCGTCTTTCCATTCGGGTATATCAATCATACGCATCATTTCATTGGCTATCTCAAATCCGCCCATGATCGTCATTAAATGGTTGGTTGTTTCCAATTTGGGGTCACATTCGGTTGTGATGATCCCTGTTGACGGATCAAATCCTAGAGCTTTGGGACCGGTAAAAAGGCGGTTAGGCAGGGCGGCAATGCTTTTCATTCCTGCTATTATTTTATCACGATAAGTTGTGTTACCTGTGCGCTCCCATTCTGTCATCCAATTACCGGCATAAGCCAGCCAGTCAGGACCGATACGCAAACGGGCGGGAGCGGTACAAGGATATTCACTGCGAGGTTGGGCCAGGCGCATAGGGTCCAAGTCATATAGTTTCTGATCGGCATCCTTTACTTCAGTCATCAAGTCACCGCAACGTTCATCGGTAGTGAGATAATAATAGAAACGGTTCCATGCAGCCTGACTGATCCGGGCTTCTTTAGCTCCGCATCCCCAATGACTGACATTATGTCGGCTGCCTAATCCCGCGTTCGGTCCGATATGGTAAACGTCCACTTCGGCTGTATGACGGGTCATAGCTTCTGCCATACGCCAGATATCAATACGCCCGGTACGGAGGAAGTTGTACCACAACCACATATTAGAAGCCAGTTCCGTATTGTCCCAGGCAAATCCACCTATATCATAACGCCAAGTATGACGGACAGGGTCATAAGCGTGCATCACATCACCATAATTCCAGAAACCGTACCACTTGTTTTGTTCGATTGCTTTCTGATAGAAGTCAATGTAAGCATCCAAGCGGTCTTCTACACGAGTACGGAATGGAGTAGTACGGTCGGGGAGACTCCATATCCCGAAAGCTTGGCGGGCATGAAGATAATTCGGGGTTGGCAGTAACAGACTAGGGCTAGAAAATTGTTTGGCACAATCAGCAAAAGCCTTTTTCCCGGCATATCCACTTTGTGGGATCAGTGTCAACGTAGTTGTACGGGCAATGCCGTATGGCGTGCTCATACCTTCCTGGACATCTTCATAGCTGGCATTCAGGTCATGAGCTATACGATCATAATGCCGTAAATCCATAGGCTCGGACTCCGGACTCCACAACCAGGCGGTAAGGGTAGCTACCGGGGTTCGTGCGTCTGAAATTTCAATAGAAGAGGGATAAGACTGCCAAAAGTCATGCATACAAAGTCCTAATCCTCCGGTAATATCTCCGACAAAAGTATATCCATCGCTACGTGTGCCGGAAAAGGTTCCTATCCAGGGATTATCGTTATTGGCACGTTTACGAATGGAAAGCATCGGCAGTGAGTTGAGACAGACGGTAGTCATTCCATGAAGCCCAGTTATCGAGCAGAGAGCGGTTCTTTTCATCGAAAGATTCATAAGGCGGAATACGTTTGCCTTCCATTTGCTGCTGTTGCAGGGAGGGTTCATCAGTCGGCATCTGTTGTGCATCTTTCTTTTTCATTACTGTTTTTCTTATTATCTGTCTTATTTAAAGTGAGTGTGCGACGCCCTACCAATGGTTGTACCGGCTCGCTCTACACTCCTCCATCTGCACACGAAAAAGCAATATGACGATTATACAGAGCTTCACGCATAGGAACATCGAAACGGATACCCAAACTACGAATGAAATCTTTCTTCTGATCTCCGTCATAGATGAAGCTATGTACCATTTTGATCTGTTCACTGCCACCATAAAAGTAGAGACGTACCACAAAAGGAAGCCACTCACGGTTATTCCGTTTGTTCATATCAGAGTTATTCGCATAGTTCCCTTCCCCTTCAGAGTGATTCGTATCAATCTTCTTATTCCTGTTCCGATGTATCCCTTCCAACTTTACAAGTGCCCGTACAGAGCCCAGACGTTCTATGGTTACTGATTTTATTTCTCCTATGTAATGAGTAAAAGATATTTGAGATGTATTTTCTTGAATCGGCTCGTTTTGCGTATTACAAATCAGACGCGCTTTCTCTCTACTTTAGTTCCTTTATATAATAGGCTATCAATCAGGAAATCTCCGCGTCGGGGAATAAATACGGAAATTAGCCCTGTTTCAATTTGAATATCTTCAGGCGTTTCAGTGATTGCAATAGAAGCATTAGGCTGTTTATTGATAGTTTTTGCTTTCCGGGGGGCTTTTTCTAATGTCAGTCTTTCTGTTCCGGCAGGAATGACTCCGGCAACTCCGCTCCATTTCACGGAACCATCCGGCCAGTAAGCCAACGGCCAAGTATCTACCGGAATCTCTTGATTTCTATCTGTTTTTAGTCGCAATGAAGTTTCAGGAAATAGGTAGCCTTCATCAAAAGGAACTCCGAAGCTTACAGCTTTGTCTTGTTCAGGAGTATTGCCGATCCAATGTAAAGGAACAGTAGACGTTTGGGGCGGCAAACATTCATAGCGGAAGTTTGTAATGCGGGTACGGGATAAGGTGGTACGAAAGCCGAACCAACCTTCCGTAAGGGGTTCGGCATCGCGGAAATCCACCAATCGCACTCCATTTATATAATAACTAACCCTATTATTTTCATTCGTTATCTTGATATGATACCAGTGATTCGCTTTTTTAGCAAATGTTCGGTATCTGTATATTCTTTCAATATGGCAGGACGTACTCTTGGGATCTGTGATTCCTGCTTCATTGCCGTCATAACGACGGAAGCGTGTAGTAGAATTATGGTTCCCACCGTATCCCATGTAGTAGAGTTGCAAAGAATAACAATTCAGAAAGATGCCATTACGCCATTTCTCACGTTTCCAGATATTATCGGGGTACTGAGGGTCCGAAGCCATCCAAAAAGCAATTCAAGTCACTCAAAGCGGTCTCCCTTCTTTTTCTACAACTACACAGGCATCATATTCAATGGTTACCCGTCCGCTCATCTTTTCTTTCCTCCATAAGGTAAGGCCTTTAGGGAGATAGTATTTCAGCGGTATCACCCTGAAATGTCACTTTATAATCCGGAGATTCCGACTCTACCTTCCAATATTTATGAAACTGGCGGGCGTTGAGGCCGGAAACTTTATTGTTTTGTGCGTTTGTTCCTAAAGTGATGAAGAGGAACAAAAGGATAAAGAGTTTTTTCATATGTATATTTGCTATCTCACCTTACAAAGGTAGGGAGAGCCGTTCAATTAAGAAATAGAATATTATCCATATATATGGCGATTCGTTCAACTATGAAAAAAGAACAACCCGACAGTTAGCCGGATTGTTCTTTTTCAACAAACTCATATCAAATAAAGAGATTTCTTATTCAAAAACCTTTTTATTCTGCTTTTTTCAAAGTTTCAGCACCTACATAGTAACCTAAGTTAGTTCCCTGGTTATATCCCATATTCTGCATCGCTTGAGACATATCATAATTATGATCGGTCATCAAGTGAGGAAGACGGAATTCGGTAGGATGATTCGTGGAGAATATATAAATAGATTTCATGTCACTTGAACCCATTATTACTTCTTCACGATAGTCACCGAGAAAATCACCATAGTAACAAAAGGATTGTATTTGGTGCTATGGTTACCGTCATTGCTACCGTAAGTTCCAAAATATACCAAACGAGTCTTATTCGTCTTGTTTACATCAGGGTTCTCTTTATAGCTCACGACACAAGCACGGTCCAGCATTTCTCTTGTCGGCTGCCCGCTCCAATAAATGGCTACATTATACAAAACTCCACCACCAATACCTGTAGGATATGTACTGGATACCAATCCACTGCCACTACAACTGAATACCCCTTCCTGCAAAGAAGACCAGTACTCAAAATTCGGGCTATCCGGATCGATATCTGCCACAATACAACGACCGACATCAGTAGTCGAAACCGCTCCATGGCCGGTAATCAAGCCACCATCTCTTGCATCAATCACTTGACATCCATAACCGTGTCCTTGTCCATTATAATTGCCCGGTTCTTCAAATGAAGCAACAATTTGCAATCCTGAACGGTCTTTTATAAATTTGCCAACACATAAACAGTCACCATGACCGTTTCCGGTACACCACAATTCGCTTCCATCATCATCTATAGCCGCAGAACCATACAAGATTTCATCTTTTCCATCATCGTCCAAGTCCGCTACACGAAAACTATGCGAACACATGGACAACCATTTTGAAGAATGTTCGGCTGTATCAAACTTCCAACGGGTTTCCAGTTTATTCCCTTTCAAATCGAGTGCCCATACTTGCCAATTATGATAAATACCTCTACTGATGATCAGACTGGGGTTGCTTGTTCTCACTCCGGTCGCTTCGTCAGGTATACCATCCAGATAAGCCACCCCGATAAAGAAACGGTCCATGCGGTTTCCGTAATCATCTCCCAATATTCACTCCAATATTTAGCACGCGACGCTTTTGAACCACTTCCACCACGAGGAATATTATCCACCCGGGTAATTTCACGTCCATCATATCCACGGCAAATAGAGATATATTCGGGACCTTCCATTATCAAACCGCAAATTGTATTAATACTTGCTTCCGAATACCAGCCCACAGCGTCAGTCTGACGAATTCGATAATCGTTCACATTACCATAAGCATCGGTAATGACCTTACCATCCCCAAACTTTGTACCTTCTGAAGAGCGGAAAGCTATTTCACATAAACCATCTCCATCAAAATCGTATAAAATATATGAAGTATAATGTGAACCGGAACGAATATTGATTCCCAAATCAATTTGCCACAAAAAAGTACCATCCATCTTATAAGCTTCCAACAAGGTCGAACCATTATTCCATCCCCCCTGGTTGGCACCATCATACGGTTCTCTCTTCACCACAATCTCCAATTCACCGTCACCGTCCAAGTCACCTAGCTGAATATCATCAGGAGAATATGTAATCGACGCATCGGGTACATTCATGTTTAATCTAATCTCATGATAAAACTTTTCTGCCATTTCAGAGGTAAAGGTATAATCGCAAAGCGTTTCAGCCTGATTGGCAAGAGTGACCCGGTATACATTCGTTTTGATACATCAATATCCGCATCCACCCAAGAAGTAGTATTCGAAATAGGTTTCTCATTCAATTTCACTTCCGTCTCGCCGTCTACCGACTTATAAATATCAAAAGCAACATTAGACGGATCGGTCTTCAGTAATCTCCAGCTAATCAATGCGGATGATATGCCGGAAGAGTTATTGGCGTCAACATTTGGTGCCGGGTCGTAACTAACCCACATTGCACGGCTACCCGTTATAACTTCAGTAGGCAGAGGCGGCAACTCCTCTTCCGTCTGATTGCCATTGTTCACTTCAACGACGGGGTCATTATCCGAGCAGGCAACTATGGCCAGCAGACAAAACAGCCCCAGTATTATATAATGTTTCTTCATTTCTTTCGTTTTTATTCTATAAACATCCGTTCTATGCAAGAATATCCTATCACTATTCATCAGCATTCCGGTTGTGGGTTACCCCCGGATTCTGCTCCAAATTAGGATTCTTAGATTTTTCACTCTGCGGAATCGGGAAGAAATACATCTTATCATCCCAACTTCTTTCTTTTACCTTACGTTCATACGTATAAGTATCATCCCCATTCTTCGTAATCTTCATTTCAACAATGTTCTTGAAATGTTTGTCCCCTCCTTCCAACGACGTACATCCCAAAAACGATGTCCTTCAAAGGCCAATTCTACCATACGTTCATTCTGATATTTCTTCCAGAAAGCATCATTGGTCATCCCTTGAGGGAATCCGGGCATCTCGGCACGCGTACGAACTACTTTGATAGCATCCACAACCGAAGTTGTAAATTCATTATCCGTTGCATACGGACTACCCAGATACTTATATACAGCTTCCGCATAATTCAAATAGAACTCTCCAAAACGGAATGTAATCCATGAATGATAGGTCTTTGAAGCTGTACCGGCACGTAAGTCTACTGCCGTCTGACAATACTTCTTCAGATAATAGCCAGTCGGAGTTCCGCCACTCAAAGGCTCCGCATTTAGTCCGCCCTGATAGGTTTGCAGAGGAACAGTATTCCAGTTAGGCCACTTTTCGTCTCCCATTCTTGGCAATAGTCAGATAGAAACGAGGGTCGCGGTTGGTATAATAAGGATTAGCAGGATCATAGTTATCCAACTCGTCCGGACGCAACCCTGTATCCTTCATCTCATACGCATCCACCAGTGTCTGTGTGGGACAGTTTCCACCTTTACAATTTTCCAACCCTACCGGGAAGTTATATCCCTCAAAAGAATTAGTGGTAGTAGTGGCACGACGGAGAAAAATCAATTCATTAGTAGCGTCATTGTAATTGTCCTTGCTCCAAAGTGATGAATAATCCTCCACTAAGAGTTTTGCCTTTTCAGCAAACCCATTACTGTCATCTAAAATTTCCTTATTGGCTTTAGCTGCACGATACCACAGCTCTCTATTATCAGTCGGATTAAATAAAGGACTTGCCGCATATAATGCTGCACGAGCTTTCAAGGCCAATACCGTTTTACGGTTGGCACGTCCTGTTTCCGCCGGACTACTAGGCAATGCCATATCTCCCAGTTTACTGTAATCGACGATAATCTTATCTTTAATATCATCACATTCGGCTATGATATAATCAAAAATCTCCTGTGCCGGTCTGCGCGATAACGTATTCGATTCTTCGGCTGTTAATATATGGTCGCTAAACGGCACATCTCCATATTGCCGTACCAAGTTAAAGTAGAAATATGCACGAAGGAAACGTACCTCATACTGGTAATTGGTATAGCGGAACATCTGTTGTGCATAATCACTGTTCAAAGCCAACTCGGGAAATGTCAGTCCGGTAAACTTCTCCAGATATAAATTACAATTGGCTATCCCTTCATAACAGGACGTCCACATGCTACTTTTTAGCATTCGACGGACTCCAAGAACCATTGTAAAAGTCTTCAATCTGATTTCCCGAATAAGCATATTCGGACTCATCGGTAGCAGAACCAAGAATTGCCCCGCTATAGTTTCCAAAGTCCACATCCATGGACAAATAGATATTTGTTATCAGCCCTCCTACATTACCGAAGTTGAGCTTCACAAAATCCTCATCATAATTATTGTACTCATGATATTCCATCTTATCTGAGCAGGAACCGAGTGCGGCTACACACATCATTCCGTAGATAATGTTTTTCAGTTTCATTCTTTCGCTTTGTTTTATGATTAAAAACCAATCGTAACACCGACTACTACACTCTTATTCAGCGGAGTCGCTACACCATAACATTCCGGATCTGTCACATCAATATGATCTGAACAGAACAAGTCTGTTCCTCTGACATATAACTTGGCACTCCCCAATATCTTAGTCTTCTTCATCCATTCTTCCGGAAATCTGTAATACACCTCCGCGTTACGTAACTTCAAGAATGACCGGTCCGCCAACCAAACTGTATTAGCCTGATAGTTATTGGCATTACTCTGTGAACTCAAACGAGGATATTTGGCATTTTGATTTTCCGGTGTCCAACGATTCTCATAATAATGAGTAGAAAGTGTCGTATTATTTATCAACGGCCAAAAACATACTCTTCGTATTCAAGACAGCAGAATAGTTACCTGTTCCCTGAAACATTACATCTACTCCAATCCCTTTCCATTCGGCTCCCAAATGGAAAGAATAATAAATTTCCGGAGCCGTCGTACTATAACCGATAGCTGTTTTATCATTGGCATCAATGATTCCGTCTCCATTCACATCTTTATATTTTATGTCTCCCGGCACTACCGTACTAAAGTTTTGCGGAAGGCTGTTTGCTATATCTTCTTTATCTTTGAAGAAACCTTCAGCTACCATTCCATATACTTGTCCCAACCGATTTCCTGTTTGCACAAGATTCTTATACAAACGCGGTTCTTCCAGTTGTTCCTTAATTTCATTCTTATTCCAAGCAAAATTACCGCCAAGGTTGAACACTACATCTCCTAACCGTTTCGTATAGTTAAGTCCTAGTTCCACGCCATAGCTATCAACGATTCCGGCATTCTCGAACGGAGCATCTACGCCCAACACATCGGTATATTTTCCTTCGGAAGAGACCCAAATATCTTTTTCTCCGTTGGTAATAGCCTTCTGCCGTCACGTCCAGTCCATTGAACAACACGGCATCAACACCAACATTGTATTTATACGCTTTTCTCATGTGTCGAATTAGCAGTTGCCAGGCGCCCGATAATAGTACTTCCGAATTCAGAGTCGTAACTACTGTTAAACTTATATTGCGTACCGGTAGTCGTATAAATCTGGTCCCAATAGTCATATACGGTAGTACTTCCGTCTTTAGGCAGATAATCAACATTGATCACTCAAACGAAGCGCGCAATTTCAGGAAGTTCACCCAAGACACATCTTTCAACCATTTTTCTTCCGAAAGCACCCAAGCAGCAGAAATGGTAGGCGAGAAAGCCCATTTATGCCCCGGTGCCAATAAACTGGAGGCCGAGCCAACCAATGCCAGATCCAAATAATAGCGATTAGAGAAACCTACATGATTATACCAGGATACATTTTGCCGATAAATAGTAGTGTTCAATCCGTATGAATCACGATACTCATAATCCCATTTGAATTGAGAATACACATCCCACTTCCGAAACGAGCGATTGTAATCGACACTACCTGCAAAGTTAAATTGGCGCGCCCAGTTGTCAATACCTGCACCCGAACCCATTTCACTGGATTCGCCACCTGAAATGGCAGTATAAAACGGCCCGTTAGTTGTCCAGCTTGTTGCATAACCGGCATACGTATAAGTCTTGCTATGGTCTTCTAGAATATTGGAATAGTTATCATAAGCTAAACGAAAATTAGCTCCCAATCCTTTCAGCAAACCAGATAAATCTTGTGATAAGGTAAGGTCGGTAAACAAACTGCGAGAGTGTCCTTTAGAATAAGCAGCTCCCTGCGATTGTGCGACAGGATTCGATGTTCCCGCCCAAGTAGTACTTCCTCCCCAACTGTCATCTTCCGTACGAACCGGAAAAGCTGCAGAAGGAATCGAATAAATCATATCCCATAGGTTAACCGAAGCCCCCGGAATCCGAGATTCGGATAATGTTCCGAGAAGATTTAACTTCAATTTGGTAGTGCCCGTTAAATCAATATCCAGATTTGTACGCAAATTAGCACGTGAATACATATTCTGTGTAGAATATCCGTCATTTGCATTCGGGGTCTTGATAAACCCTTTGTCTGTTAATAAATTCGCCATAGTATAGTAGCGGAACTTTGCTCCTCCCCCACGGAATTCGATCGTGTATTTATTAGAAACTCCTCTGTCTTTAAAGGTTTCATCAATCCAGTTCACATTAGGATAGAGATAAGGGTACATACGGGAAGCTCCTCCACTACCTACTCCATTACGGAAAGCATCGACTTCTTCCGGAGTATACCGAGCTCCCAAACCTTCATATCCACGCGCGCTTCATTCACTGCAGAAGCATACGTAGCTGCATCTACAAATTCCTGACGTCGAGACTGAGTGTTAATGATATGATCATACGTAAAAGTTATCTCTTTTGTTTTGTACTTACCACACTTTGTAGTAATCAAGATCGCACCGTTCACTCCTTTGTATCCGTACAATGCCACAGCCGCAGCATCTTTCAGGACGGAAACGGATTCTACTTCTTCCGGGCTCACCAAGCTCATGTCTCGTTCCAAACCGTCAACCAGCACAAGCGGTGTACTACTTGACAAGCTCTGCAAACCACGTACATAAAGGTAGGATCTGCCATTAAACCTGTACTAGCTGCATTCTGCAAAGTAGTAAGACCCAATCCATATCCATATAAAGAATTGGATATATTCCGGGAAGACCGCTTATTAAACTCTTCATTATAGGTGGTAGAAACAGCTGCTGTTGATTCATGACGATTGAATGTCCGGTTAGCTCCCACATCAATAGTCTGAGCTGCATATCCCATCACAATAGTCATCGGACCATCAGCCTTTACCACAACTGTGGTAGAGCCTTTGTCGGCAGAAAAGACACTCAAGCGTTGTCCCTTCTCGACCGCAATCTCAAATTTACCATCTTTATCAGTTTCAACCCGGGTCTCCACTGCGCCACCTTCCACATTAACGGACGCTCCATAGACTGGGTTTCCCGATTTATCAACAACAATACCTATAATGTTGTTGTCTGTATTCTGTGCTCTGACCGGAATGCTCAAACAAACCAGTAAAGCCAGTATCAGAATCTTATTTTTTCTCATATAAATCAATATTCAATATTGTTTTAATCTATTTCGCTGTCTCACATTACCAACCCGGATTCTGAATCAATCCATATCCTTTGTTAATTTCCGTTTGCGGGAATGGAGAAAGATACCATTTGGGATCAAATCCGTATGTCCACCACCGACGGACCGGCTTGGATAACTCAAACCTTTCATATTCAAAACGAGTAGGCTGCAATGCTCCCTTGTTCTTATCTCCTTCATTCCATTTAGCATTTACCCGTCATACGATTACCGGTATCATCAAACGATAGGCGAGCAACCCGTGCAGGCGCTTCTCGAAACGATCGGCACGTTTGTAACGGACAAGATCAAAGTAACGGCTATCTTCAAGCCCCAATTCCCGAACACGCTCGCAACAGCAATTCTTCCAATAAGGCTGCTTTGTCAGAAAGTAAATTCTTATCTGTAACACACTCCGCCAAATCTTTCTTCAATCCTACGCGGGCACGTACTATATTCATTTGGTCAATAGCACCCCGGTGATCATTCTTGGCTTGAAGCAAGGCCTCTGCATAAGTTAAATAAATGTCAGATAAACGAAGATATACCCAATGCGTATACTGACGTTGGTACTCTGTTCCCAAATAATATTTCATATTTTATAACCAGTCGCATAGTTACCTGATTCAAGTGCAGCATTTTGTCCTTCATCGTATCCTCCGACCCACAATTCATAAGGTAAACCGGACATTGTTCCTGCACTCCAGTCTAACATCTTCGGCAATCCGTTTACCATGCAATGCTCATACAGACGAGGATCACGGGTTAATACGATTTCCGACAATAGTTGTTCTCCATTTTTGAATGTTCGGTCAGGAACATTGCATCAACTTACCTTCTGTTTCCGTCTTTTTTCCAGTCAAACGGAGTACCGTCGGCCCATGGGAACATCTCCACATATTCCTGTGTAGGCGGATATTCGGTACGACAAAGTGACGGAACAGCCCAGGAATGCCACATATAAGAACTTGAGTTGAAAGCGTCCGACATATTCGTGCGGACAGAATGCAAGACCTCCTTGCTGTTCTGACGAATATATCCCCCATACGATATGCCTGCCGATACTGTTCCGGTGTTTCTTCCGAAGCCTTATTCAGGCTATATCCGCCTTGACTCTCCAGCTCTTTAAAGAATGCTTCACAAGCCTTCAAACAGTTATCCCAAAGTTCCGCATGGTAGCCACCGTACCATACCAGATGCTGCTGTTCAGCCTCTGAGTTTCCTCCTGCATATCCGTTGACATCGTTAAACAACGGAGAAGCGGCAAATTGCCAGATTTTGCATTTCAATGCCATCGCACCGGCCTTTGTCCAGTGTCCGGCCTTGCTGGCAAGATCGGCATCAGCATAAGCCCACACCAATCCACCGGAATTGATAGCATCATCCAACATCTTTATCATGTAGTTAACAGTCTCCTCTACCGTAGCACGGGGATTTCATAACCTGACTCCGTACCGGTGAATGAAGCATATAACAATGGAAGACCTCCATAATGACGGGTGCCGCAATCAGGCATTTAGCTTCTGCCACCAACTGGTTTTTTCAGTGCTATCCATGCCCGGCACTCTATCTATAT
>VOFI01003936.1_pt1 | contig 15552 bp, 15 predicted proteins | sample 5384131 | NCBI WGS metagenome assembly VOFI01 (sample SAMN12384728, study PRJNA508395) | human gut metagenome | isolation source: healthy gut H | host: Homo sapiens
CAGGCTATCACACTGTGATAATTGGGATCATACGGATTCTCCGGCATATAACCCACATGGGTCACCAGATTATCCACTCCCAGCAGGCGGGCGAAATCCGAGCCCTCCAGCAGCATCTCAAGCCGTCGGAAACGGAATGCCTGAGGCACCAGTCCCAGCGTCTCCTGGCCTTCATAAAAATTCCATACCTTCGGGCCTTCCCAGCCGCACCAGAACGCTGTGATTTCTATCCCCTTTTCCCGGACAGCCTCCCTGACAACAGCCGCCGTTTCCTCATTCAGAAGGCTCCTGTCCCAGCAGACAAGCTGGCAGCTTTCCACCCCCATTTCCTTCAGTTCTCCGAATTTTTCTTTTAAATCCATATCCGCATGTAAATTTACTAAAATACCTACTCTCATATTCGCTCCCATCTGTGCATCTTCCCTCTTTTTCGGTCCATGCAGCTGAAAATCACCTTTTATTGTCCATATTCCTTTATATATTTCTTTCCCGCTTCCCACTCTTCAATTCCCAGAAGGACTGACTTAATCCCCTCCTCCAGAGGCGCCCTGGTGATCTCCCGCTCTTCTGCCAGGCATTCATAAAAATACTTGATTTCCGTATAATAAGGCCCTAAATCAGATATGTTGATTCCGGCGGTTTCATCATGAAGGCTGATTTCCTCCTGCAGCACAGGGACGGAAATCTCTCCGCCCTTATGATATACCTGCACAGTCGGCGTCTGCCTGCCCTGATAAATTATCGTGGCTTCTTCAAAGCATGCCCGGAAGGAGCCTTCAAAGGGAAGCTCCGTACATACGTCCCAGATTCCTTCTGCAGTTGCAAATACACTGCCGAACTGATAGGAGGTGATGATCTGGTTTATCATTCCTCCGGGAAAGGCCGCCGCCTTCACCGTGAAGGAATCCGGTTCTCCCAGCATATACCGCAGAAAATCCAGATCATGGATATGCAGATCCAGCACAACGCTGCCGCTTTTTCTTTCCTCATGGAACCAGTCCTCATACCCCCACTTGGTATCCCCGCTGATTCTCTGCATTACGATGGATTTCAGCTTTCCATAAGTCTTTTTTTCATAAATATCTTTCAGATAACGATACTCTCCGAAGGAACGGACCACCTGGCCCACCATAACCCTCGCTCCGGTTTTCTTCTGTACCTCCAAAAGCCTGCTGCAGTCCTCCCTGGTAAGGCACACCGGCTTTTCCAGAAAGACATCCATCCCCTTCTCCATTGCCGCAATCGCATGCTCGGCATGAAGATAGCTGGGCAGGCAGATATGAACCGCATCCAGTTCTTCCTCCCTTAACAGCTCCATCCCCGTAGTATAGGTCTTTGCCCCCGGCCACTGCTTCGCCGCTCTTTCCAGGAATTCCTGCCTGCAGTCCGCCAGAGCCGTCACCTCCACATCCATTTTACCGGATAAGGCCTTTAAAGACAGGTTATGAGTCGTACCCATGCCCCCGCATCCGATTAATCCGATCTTCATACATAATCCCCTTTTCCTTCACTTTATGTTTTTTATTCTTTTTTTAATTAATACTATCATCTTACAAATTCACAATACCATCGGACGCTTCTCTTGTCAATCCTTCTGTTTTCATTCTTTTATTCTCTATTTTTTGAGACTGAAAGCCTGTATTTTTCCTTTTTTCCGTATTGAGCTTTTCCTGTTGTTATGATACACTTTCAATTAGTTCTATGATATTACAATTCTTTATACACAGGGGCTTTTATGAAATTAGTGAATCAACAGCTTATTAAAAATACAAACTTAAAGCTGCTCTATAACTCTGTTTTTAAAAATCGGGGGATTTCCCGGGCGGCCCTGGCCAGACAGACCGGCCTGAGCCGGACGGCCGTTTCCGCGCTGATCGATGAATTATCGGACAGAGGCTTTCTCTTTGATTCCGGAACGGGAGACAGTTCAGGCGCCGGCAGGAAACCAACCTGTCTGGAGCTTTGCGCCGGGAATTATTTCGTGGCGGTATTCGGCTGGGAGGAAAGCTCCGTCCATGCTTTTCTCATCGATATCTGCGGCACCACCTCCATGCAGATGCGTCTGGACAAAGCTCCTTCCGATTCCTACGCCCAAATCTGCCATACCTTTCTCATGGATCAGATACTGGAACAAATCCGGCCCGAACAGCTTCTGGGACTGTGCTTTGTACTTCCTGCCATGATCGATCCGGAAAAGGAAGAGGTATTCTCCACCACCTTTTCCCTTGCGGGCGATCAGGGGGAAGCGGGAGTCATCCCCTGTCTGCGCTCCCTTTTTCCGGATTATGCAGTGGCCGTCCTCAATGACACGGCCTGCTGCGCCTATGCGGAAAAAATATATACCGGCATCCGGGAAAAAGATTACGCCTTTATCCGGTTCAGCCGCGGGATAGGCGCATCCCTGTTCATACAGGATAAGCTTCTCGGACAGGCCTGTGCGTCTTATACCCAATTCGGACATTTCAGCATTTCCCCTGAAGGCCCTCCCTGTCCCTGCGGCAGCCGGGGCTGCCTGGAGGTAGTGCTCAGTGAATCCACGCTCAAAGGGCGGCTTCAGGCAAAGGGTACTGCCTCCTCCCTGCTTTCCATGGATACTGTCCGTTATGAAGACTTGGGAAGGGCCGCCCTGTATGGGGATACTGCCGCCGTCCAGGTCATCCGGGATCTCGCCGGGGAATTTTCCTTTGCCCTGTCCAATCTCATCTGCCTGGTGCATCCCAGATTGATTGTACTCGGCGGGAATTCCGTTTCCCTGGGCTCCGTATTTCTTGAGGAAATACGTCGGAGCCTGTCCGAAACAGGCTTTGCCCGGATGACGGAAAATGTAAAATTGCGTTACAGCCAGCTGGATTCCTATGCCTGCTATAACGGCGCCATGAAATACTTTTTTGACCATCATTATCAATTTACGGAACCCATGGAAGGCTCGTTTTTTATCGGCTGAATGCCTGTCCCATATCAGAAAAGAGGTTTATTATGAGAAAATTAAGAATCGCCCTCATGGGCTGCGGAAGGATTTCCGCCAGCTATGCCCTTGTCTTTCCCCGCCTTTCGGATATCGCCGAATTTGTCTGCGCCATTGATATCGAAGAAGAGAGGGCAAGGGCCTTTGCCGCCCCTTTCGGCGCCGCCTGGGGTACCCGTTTTGAGGATCTTTCAGACAAAAATATTGATATCGTCCATTTATGCCTGCCTCACTATCTCCATGCTCCTGCCGCCATACGGGCTATGGAAGCAGGCATGCATGTCCTTACGGAAAAACCGGTCTCCATCACCCTGCAGGATGCCGACAGAATGAAAGCGGTTTCCGAGAGGACAGGAAAAAAACTGGGTGTGATTTTCCAGACCCGTTATGAAGAAAGCGTACAGCAGCTGCGCCGCATGATACAGGACGGCGCTTTCGGCCATATCTTAAGCGCCCGTTCCATCCTCACCTGGTCCCGCCCGTATTCCTATTATGAAGGCTGTGACTGGAAAGGCACCTGGGACAGGGAAGGCGGCGGCGTACTTATCGATCAGGCCATTCACAGCATCGACAGGATCCGCTATATGCTGGGAAGCGAGGTTGAATGGATTGATGGCAGCATACACAATCATTACCATGACCGGATCCGGGTGGAAGATACCGCCGAGGCCGCCATCCATTTTAAAAACGGCTGTCTCTACAGCCTTTATGCCACAAATTCCTATGCGTCCGATGCCCCTGTTTTTCTGGAATTCCAGGGCGAAAAAGGCCGCTGCGGTCTGAAGCAGGATATCGGCTTCTATGAGCTTGACGGCAGCTATACGGAAATAAGGCCGGCACCGTCAGCGGAAAGCACCGCCATTCCCGATTATTGGGGCATGGGCCATTATGCACAAATACACGACTTTTACCTTTCTGTATGTAACGACACGCCGGTTTCCGTGGATGTGACGGAAGGACGCAGAACCCTGGAAATCGTAAAGGGAATTTATTATTCCTCCCAGCGCCGGGAACGGATTTATCTTCCCTTTGAGGATACCAATTATTCCGATCTGAACACGCCATCCGTTTCTGCCCCGCCTGCCTTCTCCATCTGACATAAAAATGGCCGCAGTATCCAGTCTTTGGACATCCTGCGGCCGCCTGTTTTTTCTTTTATTGTTCCATCTGCCTTCCTAAAAAGCCCGCGGCCGACAAAATAAGCTTCTGCTCGACTTCTCCCATCTTTCCCTTTGGGTCGTTATTCAGCAGGATAGCTGCGCCGATCACATCCCCTTCACAGATAATAGGGCTGATAGCTTCATTCGTGTATTCCGGTTCCCCTTCATCCGCCACCTGTATAAAATTCCTTTCACTCTTTCCCGCAAGAATATTATCCCTGTTTTCAATCGCCTCCTCCAGAGCCTTGCTGATCGATTTTCCCAAAAGTGCTTTACAGCCGCCTGCCGCCGCAATAAACTGATCCCTGTCCGCTATCAGGGTCATCTGTCCCGATACCTGTGCAAGGCTTTCCGCATACTGCTTTGCAAATGTACTCATCTCTCCGATAGGGGAATATTTTTTCAGTATGATTTCCCCTTCTCTGTCGGTGAAAATTTCAAGAGGATCGCTCTCCCGGATACGCAGCGTCCTCCTGATCTCCTTGGGGATGACAATTCTCCCCAGATCATCTATTCTTCTCACAATTCCTGTTGCCTTCATGCTTCCTCCTTCTAAAAGGTTGTCCTGTCTGTGCCGGACAGCCTCTTCTTTACATTTTTAACATTTATTTCTTTTTTGGGTTGGTAAATGTAGTATTTGTAAAATTGAGGAAAATATGCAACGAATCTTTCCGGAAACTGCGTTGGACAAATATGTAGTCATCTTTTATAATTAATTTTATAATATAAGCTTTACAAAGGGGATATTGAGGGGTTTATGTATACATATTTTATTGCGGATGATGAAACCAAAATCAGGCAGGGTCTGCGCCAGCTGATTGACTGGGAGGAACTGGGTTTTTATTGTGTGGGAGAAGCCTCTAACGGAGAGGAAGCCCTTGCTGCAATTCTGGAAAAAAAGCCGGATGTCGCCCTTCTGGATATCCGTATGCCACGCCTGAGCGGCCTGGAGGTGGCCCGTCTTGCCCGGGAGCGTAATTATGAAGGCTCTATCCTGATTCTCAGCGGCTATTCCGATTTTAAATATGCACAGGAAGCCATGCGCTACGATGTGAAATATTATATTACAAAGCCCGTGGATGAAGATGAGCTGACAGCACACTTGAATAAGGTACGTGAAGAGCTGGAAGAAAAAAAGAAACGCTCCTCCGCCATTGAATATTACAGTGAAAAGGCCCGCAACGGTATTCTCAGCGATTTTCTGACAGGGCACCTGCACATCACTCCGGAAGAAATGAAAGAGCTCGGCCTTCTCTCCGGCTGTTATCAGGCGGCTATTTATGAAAAATACAGCCACAACGCCGCTGCTGTTTCCTATCGATTTTCCGATCTGCTCCGTCTCACCAATGAGGATAACCATTCCTATGAAACCTTAACCATCGATCATAATGAAATCATCCTGCTGAAGGGAGATTTTGCCGTCCGTCGTTTTTCTGAATTCGTAGAACGATTCGAACGGGAAGTAAAGCCGCAAAAAGGATCTCCTCTGGACAGCCTTTTTATTACCTACGGCCCTGTTGTTTACCGGCCGGAGGATATTGCCATGTCCTATGAGGAAGCTCTTCATCTTCTGAAAATGCGTTTTTACTGCGATCCGGATCAGCACACCTTCGGTTATCATCAGCTGCAGCAGCAGGCAGGCAGTCTTTTTATTCCCGATTCTGCCACACTGGATGAATATAAAATAAACTGACTGACTATATCCAGACACTGAATCGAAGCATGATCGCCGAAACACTGGATCGGCTTCGCGAAGAAATTTATCTGTCCTCTGTCCCTATTGAAGATGTGCGTCTCTTTTTCATCGACCTCTACCTGCAGGTGAAAGAAGCCATATGTTACCGCTATCATACGCTGGACATCCCCTTTCCGCCCAACAGCTGGGTAGTTGACTTCATTCATACCAGATATTATCTGTATGAAATCATTACCTTTATTTCCGAACAGGCGGAAATGATATTGTCCTCCCTGGGCACCACTTCCCGGGAAAGCACTCTGGAAAATGTCCTTCGCTACATCAAAGATAATTACATGAATAATCTGAAGCTGGAACGAATAGCCCCGCTTTTCGGATACAACAGTTCCTATCTCGGAAAGCTTTTTACTCAGAAAATGGGAATGAATTTTACCGCTTATCTGGATTTGATACGGATTGAAGCCTCCAAAGAGCTGCTGAAGGAGGGTTCTATGAAGGTATATGAAATCGCAGAAAAGGTAGGCTACAGCAATGTGGACTATTTCCATACCAAATTCAAAAAATCAGAAGGAATAAGCCCCGCAGAATACCGCAGAAAGCTGCGTTAATAAAGGAGTGCCTTATATGTCTTTAAAGCACGTTTCCCATAGCCGGATTCAAAAACGTATGCATCGGATGCTGATACCGGTCATTCTCATCCCCCTGCTCTTTATCGGTAGTTTCCTGTCTTTTTATGCTATAAATTTTCTTTACCGTCAGGCAGAAACGCAGGTGGTATCGGATAACCTTCGGGCAAAATCTGTTCTTTTGGATGCCACCCTCAATTTTTATACCATTTCTGAGGAATTGTTTTCCGACCGTAATTTAACCCAGCTGCTTATTACGGATTATAAAACAGAGTCGGAAGCCATCAGCGCCTGTAACAGCTATGAACGTCTGGCAAGGACTCATGCCAATAATTCCGCCATCTCTTCCATACTCATTTATACCGATAATCCTGCTATTCCCAACTGCCGGTATATCCAGCAGGCAGAACCTGAAATGCTGGAGCAATGGTTTCCTCTGGTTTCAGTCAGCGGCAGCGTTTCCTGGCAGTCGAGCACCTTAGGGTATGGGGAATCCACCTATCCGGGAACTAATGATCGTACTCCGGAACTGACTTTTCTGCGTTCCATCCCCCTTTCTCCTTCCGCGCATCATGCGATTCTGGTTATAAAGCTAAGCAACAATTATCTGAAAAACCGAATCCAGAACAATGATCTGTTTACGACTCTTTCTATCGGAGAACAGCCTGTGTTTTTTTCCAGCAGCCGTTTTTATCAGGGACAGGCTCAGCCGGTACCTATAGATTTTGCCAAAAAAGGCTTTCACAGCGAAGGCTTTCTTCCTTTTCAGGGCGAAAAACAGATCGGCTGCGTAACCACCCTTCCCGCTTATCATACAGAAGGGGATTTTTATCTTACCACTATTGATTTACATGCCAAAGACTCCATATATAAAATTGGGTTTATATGTCTGCTGGTCCTGGCCGCCGCCATGGCCGCATCTTTGTTCGGCCTCCTTTATTCCACCCGGTACTTCAGCCGGCGGGTTACCACTCTGCAGACCGCCATGGGACATGCCAGCCAGGGAAATTATGATATTATCGATACCTTTAAGGGGGATGATGAGCTCACCGATACCTTTTTAAACCTGAAAATCATGATAGGAAACATCAAGCAGCAGGAGCTTCAGATGTATGAAGCCAGAATAAAGGAACAGACTCTTGTCAATCAACAGCAGCAAATGGAATATAAGCTGCTGGCCAGCCAGCCAGATCAATCCTCACTTTATTTACAATTCCCTGGAAACCATCCGTATGATGAGTATAGGAAGCGGAGACAGAGAAACTGCCTCCGCCATTAAACTGCTGGGAAAAACCATGCATTACGTGTTGGAAAATACAGGAACCGCCAGTACTACGCTGGATAAAGAGCTGGATTACATTTCTTCTTATCTGGCTATCCAGAAGCTGCGCTTTGAGGAGCGTTTTAACTATACGATCCATGTGCCTCCTGAGCTTTCCCTTTCTTCCTATAAAATATTGCCGCTGCTCCTCCAGCCTATCGTAGAAAATGCAATCCTGCATGGCCTGGAAGAAAAGGAAAACGGAGGCCGCTTAACTATCACTCTGCATACGGAAGAAGAAAACCATCTGCTTATCACCATTGAAGATAACGGCAAGGGTATGACCGGTGAAGAACTGCAGAACCTTAAGGAGCAGATGGACTCTTCCGCCGAACCCGATACTTCCGGCAGCATTGGACTTTGTAATATCAGCCGGCGAATCCGCCTGATATATGGTCCGCCTTACTCCATGGATATTGCAAGCAGTCCTGACGGCGGCACCAGCGTATACCTGCTTCTGCCGCTGCTCCCTGCCGACTGATCTGCTGCAGGCTGTCAAAAGAAAAAGCCGTCTCATATAAGATGAGACTTGGCCCTGTCCCATGTATTTATTTTGCCAGAAATTTTTCCAGCGTTTCCAAATCCCTGTTGGCAATCAGTGTTTCCGGGAAATGAATTTCTTCAAGCATCCGCAGTGTTTCCGGATACCTCCCGACAGCGTGTGCGGAATGAGCATCCGAATTAACCATAATACTTGTCCCTTCCTGCGCGCACAGCTGCGCTGCTTTCCGGCAGACTGCAGTTATCGGCTCACCGAACCTGAAAGATGCTTCATTGATTTCCAATGCCTTCCCGAGCCTTCCCGCCTCCCGGATAACCGGAAGCATTTCAAACCGGTAGCCGGATCTTCCCACATGTCCCAGCACATTAACTTTGCTGTTATTGAGCACCTTCATATACATCTGCGTATTCGCCGCAGAATCCTCCCTGTCGGTTTCCATTTTTCCCGGTCCCCGATGAACGCTTGCAATCACCAGTTCCATATCCTTCAGGGCCTCTTCCAAAACGCTTTTTCCTTCATGCATCACATTGTAATTAGCCAGATGCCCCTGCAGATCCAGAATATCCGCTTCCATTCCCCGTAATATGCGCACTCCCCGAATATGGGACGGAAGCACTTTCAGATTAATGAAAGGAACCGCTTTGTCCCCGAATTCCTCCGCTGTCCGGCAGCATATACCGCACATTCCTCTATAGTACTGTAAGCATGTCCGCTTAATATCGTATGTACATGGCAATCTGTTTTTATCTGATACATAGTCTCTGTCCTTTACTGAAGTACCTTCTGTCTTTCTTCTTTCTGATCCGCAACCTTCTGCATATCGATTTCCAAAATTCTTTCATATCCCAGTCCATAAACCGTTTCCTGCATCTGGCGGATATATTCGTCAAATTCTGCTTCATCCCTGGCAAATACGGCCTTCCATGAATATTCCACAACTGTGGAATTAATTTGTGTCCGGATTGTTGCTATCTCGGAATCCTCCGCCGGTTCGGAATAGGAACAGCCGGGCGCTACCAGCACCTGTCCGTGATCCTTATAATATTCCACGGCAGTCTTGACTCCATAATGCTTCTGCCAGTCTTCGATTAACTCATTGCTGTTCAATTCTGTATAAGAATCCCACAGAGTATAGTCATACGGATGGTTTGTTTCCGGATTAATTTCCGCGCTGGAAATAGCCTTGATTCCCAACTGGGATTTTCCATCCTTCCAGCTTCCTCCGCCATATTCCTCAGGCATCTGCGCGTCTCCGTCCACCAGACACTCTTTGCCGAATTCGGTAAGTACCGGCGCCCCATCCTTCATTTCCCAGGTAAGCCCTTCCGGCCCGCTCAGCGTAACGCTGTGTCCCGCACTGTTTCCTATCCCTTCCGGAGAATACAGCCAGTCAATAAAATCTGCCATCCTCTGGGGATCCTGTGCTTTACTTCCAATCATGGCGCTGTTTGCAGGGTTTCCTTTAGCATAACATCCCCAGGAATAGATCTGTGTATCCGCAACCGGGATTGCCATAAATCCTTTCCCTCTTCCACGTGCTCCGTCACATTATAAGCAGCCTGTCCCAGCCACGGCCAGGGAGAAAAAAGAACGGCGCCGTCTTTGTACTTACTGTAAAGAGTATCATAATTCTGGGTAGTGGATTCCGGATCCATCAGTCCCATCTGGTTTGCCGTGAAAAACAGCTTCAGATTACGTACGTATACAGAATTTTCATCCACCAGGCTCTGAGGAGGAAGGGAATCATCAGCCGAATAGACGGCATCTCCCATAAAACGATAGCCATACAGACTGGGCAGCCATGCTCCCTGTTTCATCGCATTATCATCCCAGTCCTTAAACAATGAAAAAGCATAGGTTTTCTTCCCGGAATCACTTTCAGGACATAACTCCTGCATCTCCTTCAATACGTCCAGCATATCCTCCACCGTATTCAGTTCGGGGCATCCCAATTCTTCATACAAATCCCATCTCAGATATACACCCGAATTACAATCCGTTCCTTCCATGGGTGTAGTAGGGGAAAGTGTTGTTACCTCAGACGGAATCATGTAAATTCCTTCTTCCTCCACCAGCTCCTTATTACTGTACTCAATGGCATCCCTGTATCTTTCCAGATTTTCTTCTCCTTTGATCAAGTCGGTCATATCCATAACCAGGCCGGCAGTAACCAAATCCTGAAGCCTTCCTCTGTCCGCAGAAGTAAAAATCAGATCGCCCAGATTCCCGGCTGCGCTCCTTGTCTGGAACAGGGTATCTCCGCCCCCCGCCACATTGGGTGCAATAATATTCAGCTCCATATTAAATTTGTCTTTTACAATTTTGGCAAACCAGCCGGACTGTATTCCCTGGTAATTCGCCTGAGAATCAAACACATCAACCGTCAGGAATTCCTCATACTTACTGTTTTCCCCGGATACGCCCTCTGCTGCCTGCTGTCCCTGGGGCCTCCGGCACCGCCGCTGACTTTTCCGCCCCGCATCCCGTAACCATGGACACCGCCATGGCCGCACATAAAATCATGCTCACAAATTTCTTCTTCATAAGATCCTCCTTCTCTTATCATAATATGAAATTTTTGTTCTATCAACCTTTAACCGAACCTATCATAATCCCCTTCACAAAATAACGCTGGAACATGGGATAAATGAACAAAATGGGCATTACCACGATGACCGATACCGTCATTCGGATGGATGTGGGCGTCTGCTGCGTAGCCAGTGCCGCCATATTCAGGTTTGTCCCTCCGCTGCTGTTTTTTACCATAGTCGCCAGGGAATTGGCCTGATTTATATACTGATAAAGTATGTACTGCAGGGAATACAGCTTCTGATCCGTGACATAAATAAGCGTATCCTGAAAGGAATTCCATTGCGCCACAGCCGCAAAAATAGCTATTGTTGCCAGTATTGGTGTGGATGTAGGAAGGATAATCTTTAAAAACACCTTCATAATGCCTGCCCCGTCAATTTCCGCCGCTTCCTGAAGGGATCGGGGTATCGATTCCATATAAGTCTTCACCAGAATGATATTAAAGGGCTGTACAATCACAGGAATTACATAAACCCAGAAGGAATTAGTCAGATGCAGGTTCTGCATGGTAAGAAACATTGGAATCAGCCCTGCATTAAAATACATAGTGACCACCATCAGCCGGTACCACAGCTTCCGCCTCCACATGCGCTCCTGAGTAAACATAAATCCCAGAAATGCAGAAGCAAGCACTGTACATATTGTTCCGATTATCGTTCTTCCTACAGAAACCAGCGCCGCAAGTCCAAGCCCTTTTAACTGCAGCACCTGCTTATAATTCTCCAGATGAAGCTGGCTGGGCAGAAAATTAATGCTTCCATTACTGCTTAAATCGTTGGCGCTTACCGAATTAATGATTAAATAATAAAAAGGGTAAAAGCAAATCAGCGTAAACAAACCAAATACCGTATAGTTTAAAATTCCAAACACGATATCTCCTTTTGTTTTCTTAATCCCTCTCTCTTTCACTAAAGCTTTCATATACAGCCTCCTAAATTATGGATTCTCCCCTGACCCTTTGTGACACAAAATTGACAAACACCAGAAGAGTAACGCTCACAATGCTCTTCATCATACTGATTGCCGTCGCCAGGGAAATACTTCTCCCCGTAATACCCAGATTATATACATACAGATCAAGAACCTGGATATGTGTCTTGTTAAATGCATTCTGGAAAACAAAATATTGATCCATACCGTTATTCAGGAAATTCGCTATGGAAAGCATCAACAGCACAAAAAAGGTAGGCATAAGCGCCGGCAGAGTAATATGCCGCATCAGCTTAAAGCGTCCCGCTCCATCCACCCTGGCCGCCTCATACAGCTCCTGATCTACCCCCGAAATAGCTGCCAGATACATAATTGCGCTCCATCCGAGATTCTTCCAAGTATGCCACAAAAGCATGGAAAGCCATGTGTGGGAATCACTGTCCAGAAACTTGATCGCCTCTGAGGTAATTCCGAGGTTCTGCAGAAGTGTATTCACCATCCCGGTATTGGAAAATAAGCTGAATGCCACCGAATATACCAGAACCCAGCTGATGAAATTAGGAAGCGTAGTCATTGTCTGTACCAGACTTTTGAACCATTTACACTTAATCTCACTCAAAAAAAATGGCAAATCCCAAAGGAAGTATTGACGTAACAATACTCAGAAAACTCATGGCAAATGTATTTTTCATAACCTGCCACAGCTGTGCCATCTGTGTCTCATTACTGAAAAACATCCGAAACCATTTGAATCCCACAAAAGGGCACTGACTCAGCTTTAATGGAGCCTTATAATCATAAAAAGCATAAATCCATCCATGCAGAGGAAAATAAGAAAATAAAAAACAAAGAATCAAAAAGGGCAGAATCATTAAAAACATCTTCTTCCCCTGCCGTTCGCGGGCATTCACCGGTCTTTTTCCACCTCTCCCTTTCATTTTCCGACTCCTTCCTTTCCGGCGGAAAGCACTCGCTTCCGCTCTTGTTTCTAAAGGGATTCTACCATTTTATTTTTCTACGAAATACGCCATATTTTTTACAAGCTTTGCATGAAAATACCTGTATTTTAGGGTAATGTAGAATTTTTATGGTAAAACTGGCAGAATTTTTCCGGTAGTTTCCATAAAAAAAGACAGGCCATAAAAATGGCCTGCCCGGACGCACCCGCTCTTTGGCGGCTCCTTCTCCCCCGCAATTCTGTATCTGGAGTGAACTTCAGATAGTTCACATCCGTTCGGGTTTTTTCGGGGCAGCCTTGCCAATCGTAGTCCGCTTCACAATCAACTCAGCTTAATTCCTTTGGGATTTTCCTTGATACATTCAGCAATCAGATGTATCCTATTATCAGAACAGAATGTTCTTGAATACTGCTGTCCTCTATAGCACATGGATATCAATAATCACGAAAGGAAGTGTTATTATGCCAGCATTGCAGCCACAGCCGGAATCTCTGACTTTAGAGCAGTATGAGGCTCTTCCTGAAGATCTCAGAGTTGAGGTCTTTGACGGCGTTGTCTATGATATGGCCAGCCCCTCACAGGAGCACCAAACAATATCTATGGAACTCTCGACAGTCCTTAATACCTACATCAGAGGAAAAAAAGGCTCATGCAGAGTATTTCATGCTCCATTTGATGTGAAACTCAGTGAGCAGCCGCTTACCATCGTACAGCCTGACCTTATGATTGTCTGTGACAAGGATAAGCTGGATGGAAAACGATGCAACGGCGCCCCGGACTTTATTATTGAAATAGTATCCCCCGGGAATCCCGCAGATGATTATATCCGCAAACTGTACTATTACAAAAATGCAGGAGTTCGGGAATATTGGATTGTCGATCCCCGCCGCAAGAATGTAACCATAAATTTTTTTGAGGGTAATATGCTCAATGTTCAATACTCCTTTGATTCTGTTATCAAGGTAAATATTTACGATGACCTGTATATCAACTTTTCGGATATAGATGAATTACTAAATGCTTAACAGAAAAGGAATAAAGGCATATGCTCCTCTGCGTATGCCTTTTCTTACTTTATATATGTATTCTTCGTCTATCAATTTTTTATTGATTTGATAGACGAAAATATCTTTATAACTCCCCATAGGTGTTTATCAATTCCACGAAAACGGCTTAAAATAGCGGTTTTCCGCATAAAGTCGCATATGTCTTTGTATCTCTGTATAATGTGATATTGTAAGGTTGGGCACCATTTTGACACCACAAAAATTGTATCTGTACTCTTTTGCATTGACTTATTGTCTTAAAATTTGTCTTTGCTGTGTTACGGAGTAAAGGCAGAATAGGCATTTAAAATAAAGACTTTACAGACCTGATTTTCAAGCGGCAAGGAGTTTATACCTTTATCCGCAAAATCAGCCTTTCACTGCGTAACATCTCTGACAACATAAAACTGTTTATTCGCTGTTACTATCGTCTTTCCATTCCGCTCCTTCCTGACAATCCTTTGTAGCGGAAAAGAGGTGCAAAAGTTCCGTAGCAAGCATAGGAAAGGGGTACCCTTTCCGAAAAAATGCTTTGCATTTTTGTCTATTGGGATATTCCCAAACCCTTATGAATTAGAATTTACATACATGATATAATCCACTCTTTAACTTTAGAAGCACTTTCGGAAAGAGAAATATCAGAAGTGTCAATTTTACTATCAATAGGTAAAAGCTGGTACTTCATATTCATTCCTTTCATCGCATTTATAAAGCCTTTTGCACTTTCGCCTGCATTCTGCCATTCGGGTCTTGAAAGCAATCGGGTTTCCAGTTCTTCATTGGAGCAAAAGAGAGTTAAGAAATGAACATCAAAGGTATCTCTCGCAAACGAAGACAAGTTTTCCGGCAAACCGAGCCCTGCGTGAAAGATAGCCACAGCCACACCATTGTCCGAAATGTCGTTTGCGAGTTTGAACCATAAGTCATAGAACTGTACTGTGTTTTCCATATTGAATATTTGAGGATTCCATAAAGAATCACCATCCAAACAAATAATTTTGTTCATTGTCCCTGCCAGTGTTTGGCAGATTGCGGTTTTGCCACATCCGCTTGCACCACCAATTAAAAATAGATGCTTGTTCATAGTGTATCTCCCATTCCAATTTGTAATTTTACATATTATATTTATTTTACCGTCAAATTATAAATTTTTCCACCCCATCCAATAAATAGCACAATCATTTGTGCTCATCAATTGTCAAGATGAACGGGCTTTGCCCGCGATTGACAAGTACAAATGATTATACTTGTGGCAGATAAGAGTGCGAAAGCAGCGAGTGCTTTCACCCTCGACAATTGTGATATTTCTTTACATCTGCTTGTATCGTTTTATATCGTCGTAAGAAATTCGGGCACCATTTGAGCACCAAAGTGCCAAAAATCAGTGTGTTTTCAAGTGTCCTAAAAGGCAAAAAGGTCAGTATTTACAAGGATTTTCACGACACAATGTCTTTTTGCGGATAAAAAACAAATACTATTTTTTATATTGTACTTTTTACATAATTAATCATACTGGTTACTAATAAATGCATTGAATTCCCTGAAAGAAATCCCCGCCGGAACACTGTAAAAAGGTGTCGTCGGGCTTTCTTTCCCTCCCCGCAGTTCGATATAATAGTCCACGATCTTCCTAATTGCCTCCTCTTCCGTATCATATTCATATATTCCCTTTTTTTCGAAATTAGGATGTTCGATATGATGAAACTTTTCGTCCCTCCAGAACAGAACAAAGCAGTGCATATGCTCCTCTTCTTT
>VOFI01003149.1_pt1 | contig 15540 bp, 22 predicted proteins | sample 5384131 | NCBI WGS metagenome assembly VOFI01 (sample SAMN12384728, study PRJNA508395) | human gut metagenome | isolation source: healthy gut H | host: Homo sapiens
TAACGGCGCCTCCTACGCCCACGGCCTCGCGGCCGTCGAGGAGACCAGAAGGTGCGCTCCGAGGACGGCGCTGGGCCGAGGTGGCCTCCATGAGACCACGTCGGCGGCGCCTACCTCTTCGACGGCCTGCCCATGGTGGACGGCAACGACAAGCCCTTACCTGTACCGGGTGCGCTCCTACATGCCCGACGGCAAGGAGTGGGTGGCCATCAACGTCGGCTCCGACGAGAACAACGACTCCGACTGGGGCGGGGCGGCCAACTCCGTGGTCGGCGCCGGCGGCCGGGTCAGCATCACGCCGGCCATGTCGGTGCTCGGCGCGTTCCAACGGTGCGCACGACGCCAAACGCCTACGGCCAGAAGTTCAACCTGCTGTTCCCTACAACTGGGTGCCGGAGGATTGGACGGTCGGTCGACCTCGGCATGACTGGCGACGCCGACGTGGCGCACTCGTGTTCACGACGCCGTGGGGCACCCGCCTGTTCTACGTGAAGCTCCGCAGACCGGCGACGAGCTCCTGCCGTGGATGGTGGGGCTGGCCCTGGTCGCGGCCCTCGGCCTCGTTCTCGCCGTGGCCGCCCGCCGGCGCGACGATGACGACGAGGAGGAAGAAGAGACCCCTGAGGAGTAAGGGGGAGACCCGCCGGGGCGGACGGAGCGCCCTCCGCCCCGGCACCTGAGACCTTTCCGAGTAGGCAGACTGCTTCGCGGAACCCTGATTACCCGCGAAGTCACCTGCCGAAGCCCGCCGGCTGCCGCCGCTTATGCGCGCGGCGGCAGCCGGCATCATATATGCCATCTCTGGATGAAGCCAGACGGCCCCGCGGAATCCTGACACCCGCAGGGCCACCGCCATTTAGGGGTTGTGGAATCGGGAAGGGTCTTTCAAAAATCTGCGGAGTCGATTATCATAGGCGTCATGTTTTCTCGCGAGCAATACTTTTCTGGCGTTCTCCGCCGCCGTTCCCATCATGCTGGGCTATGTGGCCATTGGCCTTCCTGCGGCATTTTGGGGGAACACCATCGGGCTGAATCCCTTGCAGGTGGCGCTTCTGTCCATCCTTCTGTACTCCGGGCGCCGGCTGTTCATATTCCCAACATGTTTCCTCGCCGGCTCTTCGGTGGCGGCCATCACGGCGTCGGTTCCCTCGTGAACACGCGCCAGATGCTCTACACCGCCTCCTTCGCGCCCCAGTGCGCTGCAAAGCCCCGTTGGCTTTTCGGCCCTGTTCGCCGCATCGGTGACCGACGAGTCCTACGGCGTGAACACGGCGCGCTTCGCCGAGGGCAACTGGTCGGTGGACCGGGCGCTCATGGTGAACCTGTTCTCCCAGAGCTCCTGGACGATCTCGAACATCGTGGGCTGCGCGGTGGGGGGCAGCTGTCGACATTCCCGTGCCCATCGCCGCCTTCGCCATGACGTCCATCTTCATCTGCCTGCTTGTCACCCAGAAGTTCACCTCCGCCAATATCGTCGCCATGATCGTGGCGATGCTCGGCGATGTACCTGTGCAAGGCGTTCGGCCTCACAGGTCCCTGCCATCCTCATCGGCGCCATCGCCGGCGTTGTGTGCGCCCTGGCGTTCTCGGCGCTGTTCCCGCGCCCGTCCCGTCACGGCAAGCGCTCCCAGCACTGATCCGTAGGGGGCGACCTAGGTCGCCCCTCCACAAGCAGAGGACCTCACCTCGCGGGGACGGTGAGCGCCGATGAGCTGGGAGGAGTTCTGGTTCATTCTCATCAGGTGCGTGCTGGCCGCTGTGGGCTTGCCGCGTCGTCCGCTGTTTCTGCTGAAAGGGCCGCGAGTTGCCCCCGCGCCTCATGACCCTCCCGGCTTCATCCGCCCGCGGCGTTCGCGGCGCTCGTGGCTAACGACCTTTTTGAACCCCCGGCATGTTCGGTACGGGCGTGTGGCCGGCGGCCATTCCGCTCGTGGCCATGGCCTCGGCGCTCGTGGCCGTGAAGACCAAGTCGCTTCTGTGGACCGCCGTGGCCGGCGTGTTTCTCGGCGGCTTCGCTCATCACGCGCGGCACCAACGACGTCCAGCTCGTGCAAAACGTGTCGATCATGTTGGTTCGCATGGTTCTTTACGCCCCCATCCTCGCGCTCGGCGGCATCGTCATGGTCATGATGACCAATCCCGCGATGGGGTGGGTCGTGGTGGTCGCCGTCGCGGCCGTTTTCGCTGTAGTGTTCATCCTGTTCAAAGTCGCTATGCCGAAGTTTAAGATCATGCAAACGTTGATCGATCGGGTGAATCTCGTCGCGCGCGAGATGCTAACGGGGATTTCGGTCGTGCGTGCGTTCGATCGCGAGGACGTAGAGGAAGCGCGCTTTGATGAAGCTTCGAGCCGTCTCATGCGCACGCAGCTGTTCACCAACGGTCATGACGTTCATGATGCCCGCGATGATGCTCATCATGAACGCGACATCGGTCGGCATCGTGTGGGTGGGTGGTCGCTACATCGACGCGGGCGTCATTCAGACCGGCGACCTCATCGCGTTCATAACCTACGCCATGGTCATCATCATGGGCTTCCTCATGATCGGCATGATCTCCATCATGCTGCCCCCGTGCCGACGTCGCCGCCGCGCGCATCGACGAGGTGCTTTCGTGCGAGCCGTCTGTGCGCGACCCCGAGATCGCGTCGCAGATGTCGCCTTCAGGCGATGCTCCGGCTATCGCGTCGGATGAGCTTAGCGGCATCGTTTCCGATCCGACCGATCGCCGCCCTCGGGGCGCCGAGGTGGTTTTCGATGACGTGTCGTTTCGTTACGACGATGAGAGCGAGTGCGTTCTCGAGAACGTGAGCTTCGCCGTTCCCGCAGGCGGAACGCTTGCCATCGTCGGCTCGACGGGATCGGGGGAAATCGACGGTCCTCAAACTCATAGAGCGGTTCTGCGATGTGAGCGCGGGCTCGGTTCGCATCGACGGCGTCGATGTGCGCGATATGACCCAACATGATCTGCGACGGCAGATCGGATACGTGCCGCAGAAGGCGTTTTTGTTCTCGGGGACGGTGGCGTCCAACGTGCGCTACGTCGATCCGTCGCTTGGCGACGAGCGCGTGCGCCGTGCGCTTGAGATCGCGCAGGCTTCGTTCGTGTTCGATTCTCCCGATGGGCTCGAGGCCGGCATATCCCAAGGAGGGGCGAACGTGTCCGGCGGGCAGCGGCAGCGTCTCGCCATAGCGCGCGCCGTCGCCGCGGATGCGCGACTGTTCCTGTTCGACGATTCGTTCTCGGCGCTCGACTACCGCACCGATGCCGCGTTGCGCCGCGCCCTCGACGAGCAGCTGGCCGATGTGACGCGCATCGTGGTCGCTCAGCGCATCTCCACGGTCATGGGCGCGGACTGCATCGTCGTGCTCGAAGACGGACGCGTCGTCGGGCGGGGAACGCATGCCGAGCTCATGAAGTCGTGCGATGCGTATCGGGACATCGCGTTGTCCCAGCTGTCCGAAGAGGAGTTGGTCGGGGGAGGTGATGCTGCATGAGCGGAAAGGAATCGCCCATCGAGGGAAGAGCGAGCTCGCGTCATCGCGGGCCGGGCGGCCACGGCCACGGTCACGGCCCCATGATGCCCGGTGAGAAGGCACGGGATTTCAAGGGGTCGATGCGCAAAATGCTGGCGTTCATGGGGCAGTTCAAGCTGCTCGTCGCCATCGTTTTGGCATTCGCCATAGGCTCGACCGTGTTCAACATCGTCGGACCGAAGGTCCTCTCCGAGGCGACGACGGCGCTTTTCGAGGGCGTGACCGCACGGATAGCGGGCACGGGCTCCATCGACTTCGATTTGATAACGCGAATCCTGGCTACCACCCTCGCGCTTTACGTGGTGTCCGCCGCATGCTCCTGGGTGCAGGGATGGGTCATGTCCTACGTATCGCAGCAGACGTGCTATCGTCTTCGTCGGGCTATCGCGGAGAAGATCGATCGCATGCCGTTCGGCTTTTTCGACAAAAACTCGACCGGCGACACCCTCTCGCGCATCACCAACGACGTGGACACGCTGGGGCAGAGCCTCAACCAAGGCGTCACGCAGCTCGTCACCTCTCTTGTGACCGTTGTCGGCGTCGTCGTCATGATGCTGTCGATCAACTGGGTCATGACGCTGATCACCCTGGTCATGGTCCCTGTTTCCCTTGTTCTCGTGGCCGTGGTGGTGAAGCGCTCGCAGAAATACTTCTATGCCCAGCAAGCTCAGCTCGGCGCCATCAACGCTCAAGTGGAGGAGACGTTTTCCGGGCATGCGGTGGTGAAGGCCTTCTGCCGGGAGGAAGAGGTCGTGGAAGCGTATCTCGCGACCAACGAGAATCTTTACCAATCGGCATGGAAGTCGCAGTTTCTCTCGGGATTGATGAAGCCGGTCATGGATTTCGTCGGAAACCTCCGGATACGTGGCTGTTGCCATAGCGGGCGCCTTCCTCGCCGTCACGGGGCTATTACCGTCGGGGATATCCAGGCGTTCATTCAGTACGTGAAGAACTTCACGCAGCCCATCACGCAGCTCGCCCAGGTTTCCAACGTGCTTCAGCAGATGGCGGCTGCTGCCGAGCGCATCTTCGCCTTCATCGAGTTGCCCGAGGAGGAGCGGACGGAGCCCGGGCAGCCGCCTCGGAGGTTTCAGGCGATGTGGAGTTCGATCATGTCAGGTTCGGTTACGACGAGAACGCTCCGGTCATCAACGATTTCACGGCTTCCATCGAAGGGGCAGATGGCCGCCATCGTCGGACCGACAGGTGCCGGCAAGACCACGCTCGTCAAGCTGCTCATGCGCTTCTACGATGTCCAGGGCGGTTCCATCACGCTCGGCGGCGTCGATACACGCGACCTCTCGCGCGAGGACGTTCGCTCGCAGTTTGCCATGGTCCTGCAGGATACGTGGCTGTTCAAAGGAACGGTGCGCGAGAACATCCGCTTTGGCAAGCTCGACGCGACCGACGAGGAGGTGGAGCAGGCGGCGCGCGGCGCTTGCGCTCATCGCTTCATCACGACGCTTCCCGGAGGCTATGATTTCGAGATCAACGAGGACGCGTCGAACATCTCGCAGGGACAGCGTCAGCTTCTCACCATCGCCCGTGCTCTTCTGGCGGATCGACGCATGCTCATCCTCGACGAGGCGACGTCGTCGGTCGACACGCGCACCGAGTCGCGCATCCAGCGTGCCATGGACAACCTCATGCGCGGCAGGACCTCGTTCGTCATCGCGCATAGGCTCTCCACCATTCGCAACGCCGATCTCATCCTGGTGGTCGATAAGGGCGATATCGTCGAACAGGGCACGCATGACGAGCTCATCGCACGCGGGGGATTTTACGCGAGCTTGTACAACAGCCAGTTCGAAGGCTCGTGCGGAATCGACGACGAGGAGGACTGATCCGCGCAGCCCCGGATCCAGCCCTCGGCGGCCTGGGCGCGTCGCCGGAGCCCGCCTCGCCACTCGGCTTCGGGCGCGTTCAGGCGAGGCGCGCCTATCCAAGCCGGCCTGCTCGCGCGCATCGCGCGGCGAAGCGTGATCGTTTAGCGTCGAGTATGTGAGGTTGCTGTACCGGTGTCGGTGCGGTCGGCTATAATCACGAATTCGTGAATATGACGGCGGACGGCGATGTGCGTGTCCGCCGCTGATTTGGCAGGTGATGGGTGCCTGCCCATCGGGAACGCAGAGGTTTGGTATGATCATGCCGCAGCTCGACGACAACTACGTGTACGTGCCTGAAGGCGACCGTCAGGCTCCGACGGTGCTTCCCGAGGGCGTCATGCGTATCAGCGCAGATGGCATGGCCGCGCAGCGGTTGCTCACGCCCGAGCCTCGCGCGCGTGTGCGCGGGCGAGGCGTCTGCACGGGAGTTGGCGCTGCCGGTGCGAATCGCGGCTTTGATTTCGACGGCACGAGCATCTCGGGGAACTCCCTGTGCTGCTCGTGCGGCACCTTGCCAAGCCGGCATGCTGAAGAAGTCGGTCATCGCGCGCATCATGGCGTGGGCGGCCGCCTACAAGCTGAGACTGCCCCAAAACGAAAGCTGGGTTCGCGGCTTGGTGTTCTCGGCGTTTCGAGGGAAGCCCGTCTCCCAGGTCAACCGGTTCCTCCGCGACTTCTACGAGGAGCGGGTTGAGGGCATATTCCGTGATGAGATCGATCGGCTCATGCGTCGGCATCTCGAGGCCGGTGATGTGGTTATATGCGTTTCCGCAACGTTCGAGCCCATCATCGCGAAGGCCATGACCTGCCATCCTATTCAATTCGGCATCGCGACGCGTATGCAAATCGACGGAGATGGTTGCTACACGGACCGCGTCGACGGACTGCCCGTCGAAGGCTCGGAGAAGGTCGTCGCGCTTACGGCGTTCGCCGACGAACTGTTCGGTGCGGGCAACTGGCAGCTCGACTGGGCTTATGGCGATCATCATTCGGATCGCGATCTTCTCTGCGGCGGCGCAGCATGGCTGCGCGGTCACGCCGGACCGACCGCTTGCCCGCACGGCGCGCGAACGCGGATACGATGTTCTCGATATCGACGAATAGGGAGCCCCCGCGTTCGGCCTCTGCTGCTTTTAGCTGCCCTTCGCGCTTGCTTTCGCGCGGTCGCGTTCTCTCGCTTATCTTCGAGATTAAATGCTAGTAAGCAAGCAGCAAAATATGATAATTCCGTCGCGCTTACCGTGAAAGGGCGGTTGAGCGGACGTTGGATCTTGCGGCTCGGCTAGAATATCCCACGAAAACGAGCAGGCCCGAGGGAACGCGGCTTGCGACGAGAAGGAAGGTCGTCAGCGGTGGAGTGTTTTGAGTCCGCAAGTCCGGTCATGAAGAGAATTTCGCGAAACTGGTTGAAGATTACGTGAGCCGTGCGCACGATGAGCTCTCGCAGGGCGAGCTTCGCGGGGCCGCCTCTCTTGCCATCACGGCGGCGGACGCATGCGCTCGTGTGGACGCTGCCGCGCGTGAGTCGGTCATGGCCGTTCTCACCGAAGTGATGACCCGTCTCGAGGAGGCGGGCGAGGTCGAGCTTTCCGTGCTCGTCGGATCGCGCATCGCGTCATGCGCGGGGATGGCGGCGCACGACGCCGAGTCGTCCTCAGCGGTTGATTCATCCGCTGCGACCGCCGGGACGGATGAGTCTCGAGGAGACACGGCTTCTTCTCCGACGCCCGCGTCCGCTGTGGTCGTTGAAGGCGATGACGCGGCGGCCTCGACGAGGCTATGGCCGCGATGAGCCAGGCGCTCTCCGCTGCCGTGGAGGGTTCGCAGCCATCGGCGCCCGGAGGGCGAGGACGACCCTCTCGCAGCCATTGTGCGCGCATTTGAAAACGCGTTCGCCGGCGGTTCGCGAAGAAGGGGAGGGCCCGCTGGCGGCTCGCGCGTGCAGTGGACGAATCGGGGGACAAGGTGGCCGAGGCCGTCGAGGTTCTCAACTACCGCACGCTTGCGGGCTACGACTCGATCATCCACTCGATGCGCGATATCGGCATCGGCATGCAGGAAGACGAGAAGTTCAGAGAGAGCTCGTGACGCTTCTGAACACGCGTCACGGAGTCGATCGCATGCCCGTGCTCGACACGCTTCTGTTCCGCGCTCCCGCACGGGAGGACGCCAACCGTTTCGTGGCGGCGACCGTCGGTGAGCTCGGGCTTCCTGTCGTGCGCATGCACATGGAGGAGAGCCTTCAGGGCCTTCCCCTCCTTTGCGTGACCGCGCGGACGGAGGATTCGGCGAAACCCGGGTCGTTGCGCGAGATGTTCGATGCGGGCGGTGTGCTCGTGCTCGAGGATGTCGACCTGTGGAGCGCGCCGCTTGCCGAGACAGCCGAGGAGGCGGGTAACGTCTTGCTCATGCAGCTGACGCGCGGCGCACGCGAAGCAGTTGGCCTCATTCGCTCGGCGGTCGACAGTCCCGACGTGTACGTGCTCGCCACGGCTTCCTCGGCCGCCGAGGTCGACGGGTTCTTCCTCGATATGCTCCGAGCCTCTCTCGGTCATCGACATCGATTATCCTACGCCCGAGGAGCGCGTCGACATCTGGCTCGATATCGCGCGGGAGCATCCGTCCCTCCGTGGCGTCAATCGAGCCGATCTCGTGCGCTATTCCGCCAATATGCCGCGTTACGACATGTACATGGCGGCGCGCGAGGCGGTTGAGGAAGCTTACAAGCTCGGTCTCGTCACGCGCAAGTATCAGCCGGTTACGCGCGATAACATCTTCGATAAGCTCGCTGCTTATCAGCCGCTCGATTCTCGCGAGTATCACGAGCTCGAGGAGGCGGTCGTGCGCGACTTCCGCAGGGATCTCTCCCATATCGACGATTTGCTTCGAGGCGAATAGGACGACGGCCATGGACATCACCCGTCGATGCGACTACGCCTGCCGCATGCTGAGAGCGGTCTGCCGCTGCGACGGCGACCGCATTTCGGTTGCCGATATCGCCGAGCGTGAGGACATTCCCTATTCCTTCGCACGCAGCATCCAGCATGACCTGGTGAAAGCCGGGTTTCTTCGCACCGTGCGCGGCGGCGGCGTCTCGATGGCGCGCGACCTTGCTGGATATCACGGTGCTCGAGGTGGTTGAAGCGGTAGAGGGCTCCATAGGGATCTCTCCGTGCTCCGAGGATCCTCGTTATTGCGCGCGCAGCGGCGAGTGCGCCTATCACCGCGTTTGGTGCGGCGCAGATCGTATGCTCGTCGATTACTTCGGCTCCATCACGCTGCGCGACCTGTTCCCTCGATGCGCCCGAGCGCTCTTACGCAACCGGGTGCGCGGGCGTCGGGGCGTCTTCCCGGCTGAATCGTCTGCGGTCGAAGCGCGGGATGGGGGCGAAGGCGAGCATAGCGGCGAGCGCGATTCGCGTACCGAGTGTTTCCCCGAGGCGGGGGGTCGCTGAGGTGGCGGGTGTCGAATGGCCTGATAAGGGGCTTTGCCGCGAGGCGTTCATCGATCAGGTGAGCTCGAGCGGCATCGCGCATTACCGCGATCTTCCTTGGCGTCATATCGACGATCCGTATGCGGTCCTCGTCTCCGAGGTCATGCTGCAGCAAACCCAGGTCGCACGCGTCGAGCGCTTCTGGCGGCGTTTTCTGGGCGCGTTTCCCACAGTTGACGCCCTCGCCGCCGCGAGCGCGTCCGATGTGCTCGAGATGTGGCAGGGGGGCTCGGTTATAACCGTCGGGCGCTTTCCCTCAGCGCGCTGCGGATATCTGCTCGCATGATATGGGGGCGCGCTTCCCGATACGTACGAGGGTCTCGTGGCGCTGCCGGGGTCGGTCCCGCAACGGCGGCGGGTGTCATGGCGTTCGCCCATCAGCAGCCGGGCGTCTACCTTGAGACCAACGTGCGCGCGGTGTGCCTTCATGATTTGTTTCCTCACGAGGAGAGGGTCCCCGATCGCGTCTTGGAGCCGCTCGTGGCCGACGTGTGCCCGTCGGCGCCGGCGCCCGGGGTCCGGATCGCGCACCCCGACCCGCTGGCGAGCCCGAGAGATTGGTACTATGCCTTCCTCGATTACGGTGCGCATCTTAAATCGACCGTCGTCAACCCTTCTCGCAGGAGCTCTCATTACGCGCGCCAGTCCGCGTTCGAGGGCTCGCGACGTCAAAAGCGCTCGTGGATCGTGCGCCGCGTTCTCGCCGCCGACGCCGAGGAGGGCGTGGCCGTGCGCGTGGTTTCGCTCGAACTCGATCGCGCGGAGCGCGAGGCGGGCAGGGAGTTGGTCGACGAGGGGTTGCTCTTCGATCCTCGACGACCTCGTCTCCGAGGGTTTTTTCCGACGTGACGGGGACGTTCTGCGTCCGTGCTGACGCGTTTTGCTACAATGTCTTCGCCTGCAAAGGGAGTAGCCGGCGTGTAACGCGCGGCCGCGTCAACACACTGCCCGAAAGGGCTGGCGCGATCTTAATCGGCAAGACGAGCAGTGCGACGAACCGTCGGCGCACTGTGTTCAACGTCGGCGTTCGCCGGCGTTTTTTTTATGCGGAAGTTTCGGGCGATGCAGCGAAATGCGGTGCATCGCCGAATCGCGGTTTGCGTTAAGGAGGGTATCGTGGGCTTTATCGAGCTGTTCGTGATCGGGGTGGGGCTGTCAATGGACGCCTTCGCGGTCGCCGTTTGCAAAAGGGCTCGGCATGAAGATGGTGAACTGGCGCCACGCTTTCGTCATCGCGCTTATGTTCGGTGGGTTCCAGGGACTCATGCCCCTTGATCGGCTGGGCGCTCGGATCTCAGCTGACAAGCCTTATCGAGCCTGTCGATCACTGGATCGCGTTCATTTTGCTTGTTTTCATCGGCGGGGAAAATGCTGTGGGATGCGTTTCGTGGCGACGATGGGTGCGAAACCTGCGGGTGCGCCGAGGAGAAGCTCGACATGCGCGAGGCTTCTCATGATGGCCGTCGCGACGAGCATCGATGCGCTTGCGGTGGGCGTCACCTTCGCCTTCCTCGGCGTGAACGTGATGGCTGCCGTTGTCGTCATCGGGGTGACCACGTTCGCCCTGTCCTTCGTCGGCGTTGTGGTGGGCAACCCGGTTCGGCGCACGCTTGAGAAGCCGGCTACCGTAAGCGGGCGGCGTGGTGCTCGTGCTCATCGGACTGAAGATTCTGCTCGAGCACCTGGGCGTTATCGCGTTTTAACCTTCACCGCTCTTCGCGTTTCGACGGTTCGAAGAACGGCGAAGGAACGATTTTCCGGTCAAGCTCGATGCTCGCCGCCGATTGCCGGCCATGCGGCATAGCTTCGACGAAGGGGGCGGCGCGAGTTTGCTACTCCACCGGGTAGCTGCCGAGCACCTTCACTTCACGCAGCTTGAGTCGCAGGCAGTTGAGCGCGGTTTGCACGGCGAGATCGTTCGTCGAGCCTTCGAGGAATTCGACGAAGAACATGTAGTCGCCGAGTTGCTGTTTGGTAGGGCGTGACTGGATCATCGTGAGATTGATGTTCGCATAGGCGAACTCGGAGAGGATCATGTTGAGCGCGCCCGCCTTGTCGGACTGCAGGAACAGCGCCAACGTGGTTTTGCAACGGTCGCCCGAGAGCTGCGGAGCCGATCCCGGGCGACCGATGAGGGCGAACGACGTCTGGTTTCCGAAGTGGTCCTCGATGTCGCCGACGGCGACGCGCGCACCGTGCAGCTCGGCGGCGAAGGCGTTGGCGATGCCCGCGGTCGTCCGGTCTTGAGCGGCGAGACGCGCTTTCGGCGGTGGAGGATACCGTGAGGGTGGAGCGGCCGGGTAGGCGCTCGTTCAGGAAGCGTCTGCATTGCGCGAGCCCCTGGGGATGCGACGCCACGCGCGTCACCTCGTCGAGGGTCGCATCGGGATGGATGACCAGGCAATGATGGATGTCGACCACCTTCTCGGCGAGGATCACCGCGCTGCTGCGGAAGGCGAAGTTGTCGAGGGTCGCCGTGACGGATCCTTCGAGGGAGTTCTCCTTGCCCACGACCCCGAACGCTGCGCGCCCTCGGTCGACGCAGTCGAACACCTCGTCGAAGGAGGTGCATTCGAGCATGGCAGGCTCGCAGAGACCGAGTCTGTCCGCGAACGAGCGCGCTGCTTCGTGGGTGTAGGTTCCCACCCGGCCCGAGAAACGCGATGGTGTTCTCAATGTTGGTCATCTTAAGATCCTCTTCCGTGCGATTGACGATGCGCAAAGGGTTGAAAAAACCCCGTTCCGTTTTCGGCGCGGCATCGTATAATACGTCTTCGCTTCCACGCGCGAGGTCTTAAGCCGGCGTTTCCGGTTTCGTGCGCAAAAGCAATCGTTTGAGGTCCTTGCGACGGCGTAGGTCATGTCGATATGTTACGAAGCCCAGGTCACGTAACATTTTGCGTCCGCTGACGGCCGATTGGAACTTTTTTGCCATTTGCGGTTCACAAGGTCTTCAAACTTATGGAAAATGACTTCCATCGTATAGGACGAGGACACCTAGAGGAGGGTGTGCACATGGAAAACCAGGCTACGATTTCCGGAGTTTGACAGCATCTTGTCTTCTCGCGGTGTATCTCGTCGCAGCTTCATGAAGCTTTGCGGCGCCGTGGCGGCAGCTGCCGGTCTGTCCCAACTCGCTACTCCGCGCGTTGCGCAGGCTATGGAATCCGTGATTGGAGCAACGAAGGGCAATCTTTATCCGGTTATCTGGATCGAGGGGTGCTTCCTGCACGGGATGCACGGGTCTTTCGCACAGGTTGAGACCCCGATGTGGCTTCGGTCGTTCTCGACATGATCTCTCTGAACTACTCGGAGACCCTGTCTGCGGCTGCAGGTCACTCGATGGAGGAGGCCAAGCACCAGACCATCGAAGCGGGCAACTACATTCTTGTGTACGAAGGCGCGGTTCAGAAGGGCTGGGACGGCAATGCTCTGCGCGTGGCCGGCGAGGTTGGAACCGTTGCGCTTGAGGACGCCGCCCGTAACGCGAACGCGGTTGTCGCCATCGGTTCGTGCGCGGTCAACGGTGGTTGGCTCGCCGCTCACCCGGAATCCGTCGAACGCCATGGGCGTCGAGCAGTACCTGCGTGAGGTCGGCATCGACACGACCGTGGTCAACGTGCCCGGCTGCCCGGTTAACCCCGAGTGGGTCATGTCCGTGCTCGTCGACGTCGTCTTGCTGAAGGATCCCGGTCTTCTCAAGCTCAACGGCTTCAACATGCCCGCCGGCATCTTCGATCAAACCATCCACGACAACTGCGAACGTCGCGGTCATTTCGAGAACGGCGAGTTCGTGTACCAGTTCGGCTCCGAGGAGGAGACGAAGCGCTACTGCCTCTACCCGCTGGGTTGCCGCGGTCCTCAGACGAAGTCGAATTGCGGCGTGACGATGTGGAACAACCGTCGTTCCTGGTGCGTCCAGGCCGGCTCTCCCTGCATCGGTTGCTGCGAAGCCAACCCGAACAACCCGGCCAGAACTGGGTCGAGGTCAACACCCCCTTCTACAAGCGTCATCGCGATCTGCGTGTGGGCGGCCTGGTCTTCCAGCCCGGCACCGTGGCTCTCGCGGTTACCGGCCTCGTCGCCGCAGCGCTTGTTGTCCACGGCTTCGGCATGAAGGTGACCGGCCGCATGGACGGCGGAGCGGACTTCGAGAAGATCCGCAAGTGGGACAAGGCTCATCCCGAGAAGGCCATCGGCGAGTACGCCGATCCGGTTGAGGCGGTCCGCTTGATGAAGACGAGAAGAAGAACTAGGAGGTGAGCCTGAATGACACGTTCCGTTATTGACCCGATTACCCGTATCGAGGGCCATCTGCGCGTAGAGATGGAAGTCGAGGGCGGCGTCGTCACCGATGCATGGGTGTCTGGTGGCTGCTTCCGCGGCATGGAGCTCGTCGTGCAGGACCGCACGCCCGAGGACGCTGCTCAGATCGTGCAGCGCATCTGCGGTGTGTGCCGGTTTCACGCGCGCATGGGTCCATCGCAGGCGAAGGCCTACGGCATCACGATTTCCAACAATGCGCGTATTATCCGCAACCTGATCGAGGGCGCCCAGTTCCTCCACAGCAACATCCTGTGGTTCTACAACCTTGCCGCGCTCGACTACGTCAACCCGCTCAACAACGCGCTTGACGCGAACGCCGCTGACGCGATCGATCTCGCGCAGGCTGCGGTACGTCGATGAACAGCGACTTCGTCGCCTTGAAGGAGAAGCTCACGGCTTTCGCCGCCAACGGCCAGCTGTCCATCTTCTCCGGCAACTGGTTCAACAGCGACAACGGCACCGCCTACAAGCTTCCGCCCGAGCTCGACCTCATCTGCACGGCGCACTATCTCGAGGCGCTCAAGATGCAGGCCAAGGCTTCCGAGGTCGCGGCTCTGCTCGGCGGTAGATGCCTCATGTCATGACCATCGTTCCCGGCGGCACCGCGTTCGTTCCCCACCGAGCAGAAGCTCGACGATCTGAAGGCGCTCACCGACGAGATCTACAATTGGTCTCCACCACGATGATCCCCGACACCCTTGCCATCGCGCCCTTCTATGCCGACGCTTCTCAAGTTCGGTAAGGGCTGCGGTCGCTACGTCGCCTGGGGCGTCTTCGAGGGCAAGGGGCTTCCCGTACGGAGACGACTACATCGAGCAGATGAAGAACCGCTACATGCCGATGGCCGTCCTCGATGAGAAGCGGCGTGTCCGACGTTGATGAGTCAAGATCACCGAGTACATGGGTCGTTCCTGGGTACCAAGGGCGACGGCACCTACACCTCGCCGTACTTCACCACCGAGCCGGAGTTCACGTCCTACGACGTCGACAACCGCCACCTGGGTCAAGTGCCCCGCATACGACGGCAAGCCCATGGAAGCGGGTTCCATGGCTCGTATTTTCGCCGCCTACAAGCGCAAGGTGCCGTTCATCGTGGAGCATGTCGACGCTCTCGCCGAGGCGCTCGGCGCGAAGGCGGGCGATCTCTCCGCGTTCCAGAGCACGCTTGGCCGTACGGCTATCCGTCAGGTCGAAACGCTCTACGTGGCTCAGCTCATGAAGGACTGGACCGTCGAGCTCATGGAGGCTCTCGCCAGCGGAGATTCCAGTACTTCCGCGAGCCTAAGACCATCACCGGTTCGGTACCGGCTTCTGGGAGGCTCCGCGCGGGCTCTCTATCACAGCGAGACCGTCAAGAACGGCAAGATCGAAGGTTACCAGATCATCATCCCGTCCACGTGGAACCTCGCGCCGAAGAACGCCGAGGGCGTCAACGGACCGCTCGAGGGAGGCTCTGATCGGCGTGCCTGTTCAGGATATCGATATGCCCATCAACGCGCTCCCGCACCGTTCACAGCTTCGATCCTTGCACGGCTTGCGCCGTTCACGTGACCGAGCCTGCGACCGGCAAGTCCTTTGAGACCGTGACCAGCCCTTGGGGGGTGAAGTAAGATGGCCCATCTCGCACACTATCGCGAAGCTCATCCGATGATCTTCGTGGTGACGCACTGGATCAACCTCATTGCGATGATCCTTCTGATCGTCACCGGCTTCTGCATTCACTTCCCGTTCTGGCCGATGTTCATGGGCATCGCGCGCGGCGTCCATGTGTTCTTCGGTTTCGTGATCTTCCTGAATTGCGTGTTCCGCGTTATCGCGGCCTTCTTCGTGAAGACCTCGCCGACCGGCGGCACGCGCAAGCAGGATCTCGATTCACAAGAGCTGGCTGCCCCAGAAGGACAACCGTCATCAGGCTCTCCGAATGGATCAAGTACTACCTGTTCATCAAGAAGGATCATCCTCTTGGAGCAAAGCTCGGTGTTCCGCAGAAGATCAGCTACCTGCTGATCCCCTTGCTGATCATCTTCATGTTCTTCACGGGTCTTTGCCTGTGGGTTTCCTACCATGGATTGGGGCATCTGCTGGGGCTTCACCACGCTGGTCGGTGGTCTCATGTCGGTGCGCATCATCCATTACTTCGTGATGTACGTGTTCATCGTGTTCATGTTCATCCACATCTATCTGGCCAACGTCGAGGGGCTTTGCCCCCACGGCTCTTATGTTCATCCATAAGGGCATGGCGGCGGTGTACGATCCCGACAAACACAACATCGTCGGTGAGGATAGTCTCGGTCATTA
>VOFI01003923.1_pt1 | contig 15496 bp, 18 predicted proteins | sample 5384131 | NCBI WGS metagenome assembly VOFI01 (sample SAMN12384728, study PRJNA508395) | human gut metagenome | isolation source: healthy gut H | host: Homo sapiens
ATCAACTACATCGGAATCGAGCGCTACACAAAGCGTCCTTCTCCGTGCTGTGGAAAAGTTAAACATATATATAGAAGAAAACGAAAGCACTCTGCCAAACATTCGCTTCATTTTATGGACGCACAGGACATAGCAAATGTGTTCGCTGAAAATGAAGTTGACCGGATCTATCTGAATTTCTCCGACCCATGGCCGAAAGCCCGCCATGCAAGAAGGCGCCTCACATCACCGGAATTTTTTGCACGTTACGACAAGTTGCTTGTCCAGGACGGACAGGTAGAATTCAAGACAGATAACCGTGATCTTTTTTGATTTTTCCGTTGAGTCTTTAGGGGAATCCGAAACATGGGGCATTTCCGAATGTACTTATGACCTGCACCATGATGAAAATTATGAACGTTGGAAATATTATGACAGAATATGAAGAGAAATTTTTCATCCATGGATCAGTTGATCTGCAAGCTCATTGCTAAAAGAAGATGTCTGCTGTGACTTTCTTAGCGCTACAGCGCATATATTATTAATGAGAAAGCCTTCGAGTCTGTTCGCCATGAGCCGAAATTGTCATAACAAAAAAAACTTCCGACAAAAGTTTTTTGAATATACCTTATGAAATCGGTGTCTGCACAGGTGGATCAATTGTTTCAGGAAATCCCTGAAAGAAGTATATGATATTCTGAACCACGGTTCTGACTGCCGAAGGCACTGATCAGAAAGGTTGATTTGATGTTACATTTAACTGCAAAAAATTTTCAAATAGAAGTAAAAGATACCTCTCTCCCGGTCGTCGTTATGTTCTACGCTATCTGGTGCGGGAAATGTGCCATGATGAAGCCGGTCGAGGAGTGATATCGAAAAGAAACACGCCGGAAAGATCAAGTTCTGCGAAGTCGAAATTGAAGAATCTGCAGTACTCGCCGTAGAATACGCCCCGGAAATCGTCCCGACATTTGTTCTCTTCAAAGATAAAAAGGCAATCAGTGTCATGGGTGGAATGGTGGATGAACACATTTGAATCATAGAATACTGGAAATCCTGTCTTAGTCCACAGATGTTACAAAGCCGTAACAAAATCTTTCGAAATAGTTAAGAATTTTTTACTTTTTACTTTTACACAAGTATGCTATTATTGGGGGTACAGAAAGGAGATGTGGCGTCTGACACCACAGGATAATTATGAGTATGAAAAATTAAAAAGGGTTCTGCCGTTTAGCCTGGCAATAATTCTGGCATCTGGTAAGCCTGCCGGTAACTGCCCGGCTGACAGCGCAAAAAGTAGGTAGTCACTCTCCGGAGCAGAACTTATCCGACGAGCGAAAGCTTCTATGTACAAATACTTCGGGTACTTCCCGCCGATCAGGTAGACACGATCGAAGTCACGAACACAGACGAAAAAATATATGGAAGGGGATGCAACCGAATCCCAGATTGGTACAAGAACATATAGCTGTTCTTATGTTGAGCCGACGAACAGCGCGGAATTCAGGTAAAGTCGCAAACCTAACATTTGTAACAAGTTCTATGATCGCCAGTACACTTTTGACTTCCGGCGTTGAGAACTGTAACGTTGTTGCCGGATCTCCAATTGAAGTATCCGGAACCGGTGCACTGACAGGTATTATGATGGCTTACGAAAAAGCCAGGGGAAAGAACTTCTCTTCCGAAGACCAGAAAAGCAACTGCAACAGAAGAGCTGGTAACAACCGGTGACCTCGCCAAGGATCTCGGTCAGGATACAGCATCTGATCTGATCAACGATGTCAAAAGAATCCGTTATTGAAGATAAACTGACTGATCCGTCCGATATTCAGGACGCGATTTCTGACGCAGCCGATAAGCAGGGAATTACACTGACCGATGACCAGTTTGCAAAAATCACAAGTCTGATGGAATCTATTTCCCAGTACGACTACGATGTCAAAGCACTGAAAAAGACTCTCGACAACCTGGACGGGAAATCCGGAGGATTCTTCAGCAACTTGTGGTCCTCCATCAAAGGCTTCTTTGGTCATCACTGTTCAGAATCAACTTATACTGTTTCTTTCTCGGAACTCCGACTCTGTAATCATCTCTTGCCATCGGCGTAAAGTTGCAGACAAACAACAGATTCTTCTTTGCACCTTTGGAATGTCTCATGAAACTATAGATACTTCTGTATCCATCATCCGCATTGATCCATTCAAATCCTTCCCAGCTCTGATCCATCTCATACATCGCCTTATGACTCTTATACAGATGAAGCAACGCTTTTACCCACTCTTTCATCTGCTGATGCTCCGGCTCAGCCAACAGGAACCAGTCAAGTTCTCTTTCCTCGCTCCATTCACGAAGCTGTGCGAATTCCTGCCCCATGAAAAGAAGCTTCTTACCGGCGTGTCCCATCATGAATGCATAACCAGCTTTAAGGTTAGCATATTTATCAAATCCCAGTCCCGGCATCTTATTAAGCATCGAACACTTAAGATGTACCACTTCATCATGCGACAATACCAGGATATAATTCTCACTGTATGCATAACTCATGGCAAATGTCATCAGATGATGATTATCCTTACGGAAATATGGATCCAGCTTCATATATTCCGTGAAATCGTGCATCCATCCCATATTCCACTTTAGGCTGAAACCTAAACCGCCTTCTTCCACATCACCGGTAACCTTCGGCCATGCTGTAGATTCTTCTGCGATCATGAGTGCTCCCGGATTTCTTCCAAGAACAACAGAGTTCAAATGTTTGAAGAAATCAATCACTTCAAGGTTCTTATTCTCACCATACTTATTCGCTACCCATTCGCCATCTTTCCGTCCATAATCCAGATATAACATAGACGCAACAGCATCTACACGAAGTCCGTCTATATGGAATTTTTCAATCCAGAACAATGCATTGGAGATCAGGAAATTGCGGACTTCATTTTTTCCAAAGTCAAACACTTTTGTTCCCCAGTCCGGATGTTCTCCAAGTCTTGGATCTGCATATTCATACGTCGCAGTTCCGTCAAAATCAGCAAGTCCATGTGCATCCTTCGGGAAATGGGCCGGTACCCAGTCCAGAATGATACCAATCTTATTTCTATGCAGATAATTGATCATCCATGCGAAATCTTCCGGTGTTCCATATCGGGATGTCGGTGCATAATAACCAGTCACCTGATATCCCCAGGAACCGTCAAACGGATGCTCCGCGATCCCCATCAGCTCCACATGTGTATAACCCATTTCTTTAATATATTTGGTAATTGCTCTGGCAAACTCTCTATATGTATAGAAACCTTCATCTTCCCGTCCCGGATGGCGCATCCAGGAACCAATATGTGCCTCATAGACAGACATCGGCTTATGCTTATGATTCCAGGTCTTTCTGTGGGTCATCCATTCTGTATCCGTCCATTTTTTATATTCTCGATATCTGTAACTCTGGATGCTGTTCCAGGTCTTAATTCCGCATAATTGGCATATGGATCTGCCTTAAATATCTGTTCTCCCGACTAAGTCTCAATACAATACTTATACATCTGATTTTTTCTTCACACCAGGTATAAAACAGGTATAGATTCCCAGAGGTTCTTCTCTCTTCATCGGGTTCGCCTCTGTATCCCATTCATTGAACTCTCCGACTACCGAAACTGCCTGTGCATGCGGTGCCCATACCGCAAAATACACACCTTTTTGTTTTCCGTCCTGTACCAGATGTGCACCCAGCTTCTTATAAATCTCGTAATGATTGCCCTGTCCGAAAAGGTATTGATCCGCTCGCCTATTTCATACGGTTTTTCTTCTTTTTTTCAGCCATAATTACCCCTCGCATTCTGTTGCATATTTATAACAACATTATACTTTACAAAAGGGCAAAAAGAAAGAGTTTTGACAGTTTAGTTTGTCAAAACTCTTCCAAAATCTGACTTAAATTTTAAAATCTTCTTCTTTCAGAATAATTCTGTCAGAATCATCTGTTCCCTTACCAAATACTCTTCGTGCAAGGTGTTTTACATTTGCTTTCTGTGAATGAGCAATTGCTTCATCCATGATCTCTTTTACTTCTGCAACAGATACTGCATGGTCTTCTCTTTGCATTACATCGATACGGCTGTACAGTGCAAGGATTCCCATCTCATCCAGTTTATATCCATTCTCTTTCGCATATGTCTGACCGAATGTTACCAGCTCATCATTAATGAATACCGGAAGTTCCAGTTTAGAAGTGAATTTCTTTTTGAAGTCCGGATTAGCTGTCATCAGACGCTCCAGAGGCTTTCTCTGATCTTCCAGTACGAAGAGTAATTCACCTGTCTTCTTTTCCATCAGATAATTAAGTTCTTTTACCGTTCTTGAATTCAGCTTGCCAGCATGTTCAATGATGATTGCTCCTCCACGAAGCTTCTGGATGATATTCGTAAGTTCTTTCTTATTCAAAGACTCACCTGTAACGATCGCTACTTTACCCTGTTTCAGATTTCTCTGTTTCTGGATTGCTTTTACGATATCAACCGCAAGAACTGTTTTACCAGATCCTTTTCTTCCGATTACCAGAAGGTTTCCTGTCTTGGAAGTACCCTCTCTCTGGGCACGTCTGTCATTATCAAGAACCTCTACGATCTGTTCACTCATTCCTCTTACCGGAACGAAATATGAGAATAACTTCTTCTGTTCTTCCGTAAGTCCTGCCTTTAATCCGATTTCACTCGTTGCACTCAGATCATATCTTCCTGTTACAACGAATCCGGTATCAAATGGAACTCCACCTTTTGACTTTTTAATTCTTGCCTGGATCTCTTCTTCGGATGGCTCTTCAATCTCTAATTCTTCTGTGTCATCCTCATCTTCGATCTCTTCTTCGTCGAAATCTTCTCGATCATTCCACTCTGCATCGAATTCCTCTACTTCTTCCTCATCTTCCTCCGAATTCATCTGCAAAACCATCTTCGTCAAAATCGTCTTCGTCGAATCCATCTTCCTCTTCAAAATCATCGTCTTCGGATTCCTCGTCTTCGAAATCATCCTCGTCTTCGGAATTATCTTCCGAATCATCCTGGTTTTCTGTTTCCGGAATTTCTTCATCTTCTTGTACTTCTTCGATTTCTTCTACAGCGTCGACTTCATCTTCTACTTCAAACTCTTCGTCCTCACCCTCAAAGTCTTCGTCTTCAAACTCTTCCTCTTCGAAATCATCTTCATCCTCAGAATCCTCGTCCTCCGTCTCCTCTTCTTCCGAAACTGCTTCAACAATCTCTTCTTCAGGTTCTTCTTCCGACTCTTCAGGTTCTTCCACAATATCGTCCAGCTCTTCTTCTGAAATAAACTGATCTACAATTTCTTCTTCAACAGATTCCCCTTCTGCTTTTGCAAGCTCAGTTCCTCTTCTATATCAAAATTTTCCTCTTCTTTTCTCCTGTGCTGTCACACGATCTTCCAGCTCTTCCACAAGCTGTCTGATATCATCAGAAAGCAATGCCTTTCTTCTTGCTTCCTCTGCCTCAAGACGAGCCTTCTCTTCCGCTTCACGACGAGCCTTCTCCTCCGCTTCACGACGAGCCTTCTCCTCTGCTTCAAGACGAGCTTTCTCTTCCGCTTCACGGCGTGCTTTTCTCTTCTGCTTCCTGACGGGCTTTTTTCTTCTGCTTTCCGTCTTGCTATTTCTTCTACCTCGCGTCTCTCTGCCTCAAGTCTTTCTGCCTCACGGCGGGCTTCCAGTGCTTCTCTCTCTTTTCTAAGTCGTTCTTCATCGGATGCTTTTTTGCTTTGCAATCGCCTCAGCATTTACCTTCTGCTTGGCTTTCCCATTCCATCAAGATGTCTTCAATCTTCATCTGACCTTCAATGCGGAGTTCTTCTTCTCGTTCCTCCATCTTCTTCTGGTCTTCCGGATTAATTCCACTCGCCATAGCCACGCCATTAGCCAGTGCTTCCCATTTGAAGTGTCGCACCCTTCACAACTGTCGTAATAGACTTTTTTGGTCCTTCCCGCATTTGAAGAATTCCTTCTAACTCTCTGACATTCCGAGCTTCTTCCGGAGTTTCCTTTCCGATTGGTTCAATGACTGGTGCTTCCATTTCTACCTTCTGGTTCTTCTGAAACAGCTTCTTCCGGCTCTTCTGAAACTGGCTCTTCTGAAACTGGTTCTTCTAAAACCGATTCTTCTATCGGAACTTCTTTGTCTGCCTTGGCATTTTTCTTCCATTGCCTTCAATGCTTCTCCAAGCTCTGCTGTCGGAATTCTTCTCGTTGCATCAGACCATCCACAGTTTCTGTTGTATTGGAACCTGATTCCTGCTGTTCTGCCTCCTTGTACTTCTGATGCTTCCTGCTGCTTTAATCTGTTCTTTTGGAATTGATACAGTATCCTGTGGAATACTCTTTACATCCTTAAGCGCAACTCGCTCAGGTTTTTTATCCACTGCTTTCTTAGGCTCTTTTTTCGGTACGCCTTTATACTCATCGTACTTTTTCCTGTTGGAGTGGTGTCAGTGGTTTGTACTTCATCTTCAATTCCATTGCCTGATATACATATTTTCCTTCGCTGAACCACAAGATCAAATCGTCACATTCTTCCAGGCACTTTGAGGTCATGCCTGCTTCATGATATAGCTTTGCGAGCTCATACGCCCATTTTTCAATATATTCTGCCTTTTTAAATTCTTCCAGTGCCGAAATCTGTTCTGACAGATCAGACCCTTGTGCCTTCAAAATCCGATATTTCAAAATGAATTGATTCGGATCTCTCGGTGCCAGTTTTACAAATTCCTCATAACAGTCCGAAGCCTCATTCAGATCATTCAGTTTCAGGGCAAGTACTGCCAGACGATACACAATTTTCTGCTGGACGGTGCTCTGTCAAATGCGATCATAAGCGTATCACGGCTCTTCTGAAACTCCCCGTTATTCTCGTAGATTTCGCTTACTGTATTTAACATTGCCGGGCTCTTCACCCTTCTCCAGTCTATTGTATCGGCAATTTCCATTGCTTTTCTAAATTGTTTTTTTTCGTAATGTTCGAGCATCTGCTCTGTTTTTACCCGATATTCATATTTATCCAATATTCTCACCTCAAATTTTTTGACAATTCTACAGATACAAGTTTATCATACACTAGTCTTATTGTCAAAAACATACGAGATTTTGTTACAAAAATGTTACAAAATGATATCGTCCACTTTTTTGAAATCTTTCAGGCTATACGCTTCTATAATATTTCCCTGGATAACATAAAGCGTATCTTCTATATAAATACCTCTTGTGATCCTCATATTATTTCCATTAATTTCCTCATGCATCGTACATGTAAATCCTTGTTTTTCGTCGTAAGAAAATGTATAGTACTCCCCTGGCCGCCTTCGCTGTCTGCAAAGCAAAACCAATCAGATTTTTTCTCTGCATCTACTAAAGTCTGCCTTTATAATCATAAGAAACATCTGTATAGTACACATTTTCAATGACATAGGTCTGCTCCTCTTTCACATTTTTCGGATCAGAAATATCGAACATCGTCAATTTCACGCCATCTGTTGACATAGTTTTTCATCAACATTCATCCCAATACCCAGTAGCTTATTTTTTCCCATACGGATGCAGATAATCTGAAAATCCCGGTATCTTCAATTCTCCGATGATCTTTGGATTATTCGGATCCGACAGATCAACGGAAAATAACGGATCCGTCTCTTTAAATGTTACAAAATATCCTGCCTTTCCCATAAATCTTGCGGAGTACACCCTCTCATCTTCTGCCAGACCTTTGATGGAGCCAGTTTCTTTCAGTTCTTGATTCAAAACATAAACACTGTTCGTGTCGCCATCGGTCACTACAACTCTCAGATATCCATCATATTCATCAATAGAAAATGAATCATTAATATAGCCGTCTATTTTGCACTGTGCTCCAGCCGTCAATTTCCCACTTTCATAAGAAACTTTTCGGATTGTCGTCACATCTTTTCCGGAATATTGCCACACATTTTCATAAAAATAAATATTATCGTTGCTCACATATAAATTACCACCGTCTGCCAAAAGTGCCTTACTGTGCGCTGTCTCATTTGGATTTTCCAGAGAAACTGATGTGATGATCGAATACATATCTGCCTTTGAAATGGACGGAAGACAGATATCTGTTTCTTTAATCAGATTATCGTTTACAAGTGGTATATAGGACTTCGGATTCTTCGCCGTTATACCATCACGTGTTACATAATAATCACTGAATAAGTATAAGTATCCATCTGCAATTCTTGAAGAATTGTAATATCCACTCTGACTGACTCTGCCAACTTCTTTTGGATTTTTCCCGGTCTGAAATGTCATAAGTTACTGCGGTCGTATTAGCCCTCTGACCATATCCATAATCATCATCATTCCATTTGCCGCCCACATAACCGTCACACACTACGATTAATTGATTTCTTTCAATATCCAGATACATTTCCTGGATTTCAGAAACATCTTCCACTGTTATAGTCGCCGTTTGCTTCATCCGATTATCGCGGGTATCTATAATGGCAATCTGATCGCTCTTATCTTTTTAACACGTAAAGGTATGTTCCATCTGTTTTAGCTGTATCCCCTCATCCACACCTTCCTGACGTACATTTGTCTCAGAATAAGAACCGCTTGCCATTCCGGTGTCCGCTATTTGCAGTACTGCTTTTTCTTCAATATTCTGTGCCTTTTGCATCTCCGCTTGCCTTACTGTCAGCTGATTCATCGACTCTTATATCATTCAATGATCTTGCCCCGTTTGAAGTGTATGCACTGTCTCTTTTCCTGATCTTTTCTTATATTTTTCCAAATATGCATAGACATCCTTATATTCCGCCGCACTTTCTACTTTCGTACTGTCACTGATCGTCACATCACTGCATGCTATCTTATCATCTCGAGTCGCGTCTTCCATTTTAAAATAATTCTGATATACCATCACTCCCACGATCAGCACCGGGCATCTTACTGCTGCCAGCCCACCGATTCTCGCCGGAGTCCACACTTTTTTCTTCTTTCCTGCAAGCTTTGCTTCAATCTGTCTCGGTTCAAGCGCTTTCGGCACCGGAACCTGTTCTGACTTTTCCTTTATTTTCCGAATCATGTCCTGCTCATTCTTATTCATAAAATGTCCTCCCATCCAACACACACTGCATCTTCTCCAGCGCCCGGCTTCGTTTTACCCGGACAGTTCCCGGCTTCAGGCTTAGTATCTTCCCGATTTCTGTGCTGTTATAACCGCCAAACACTGACAGCCCGACTATCATTTGCTCTTCTTCTGAAAGAATAAAAAAATGCATTTCTCACATCCATCGCAAGTCCTACATCTTCTTCATGAATTCCTTCCACCTGTCCTTCCGGGAAAAAATCTTCTGTCTGCTGTTTGATCTCTACAGATGGATCTGCTACGCCGTGGCTGTCGAAGACACGGTTTGCGTAAATATTTTTGTCAAAGTGATATTTCTGTCCTTTGTATTCCACATCCATGTCAGTTGCAGGTGTAAGGAAACCCTTATTTGCTGCTGTTGCTGCGATGGAACGTGCATCCATAAGTGCAACGGATGCGATCTGTCCACTCTGAAGCTTGGAACCTTCACGGTTCGGGAAGTTTCTGGTTGAGTGACGGATGGAGAACGCATTATTGGCAGGTGTATCTCCGGCACCGAAGCAAGGTCCGCAGAATGCTGTCTTCACGATCGTTCCCGCTTCCATAAGGTCAGCAACTGCACCGTTCTTTACAAGTTCCATGTAAATCGGTGTACTTGCCGGATATACGCTGAATGTAAATTCATCAGAACCAATGTAATGTCCTTTGATAATGTCTGCTGCAGCACAGATATTTTCAAATCCACCACCGGCACATCCTGCGATGATTCCCTGATCCACATATAACTGTCCGTTCACAATCTTATCCTGCAGAGAATAATTAACTGCTCCGTCCAGGCTTACGAGAGCTTTCTGCTCTACATCGTGAAGGATGTCTTTTAAGTTCGTTCTTACTTCGTCAATCGTGTACACATTAGACGGATGGAACGGCATTGCGATCATTGGCTTGATCTCGCTTAAGTTCACATATACCATACCGTCATAGTAAGCAACAGCTCCAGGATTCAGCTCTTTATAATCTTCGCTTCTTCCGTGAATGTCGTAAAATTCTTTGATCTTGTCGTCGGTCTTCCAGATAGATGACAGACAGGTTGTCTCCGTTGTCATAACATCGATACCGATACGGAAGTCTGCGCTTAATTTGCTTACACCAGGTCCGACGAATTCCATCACTTTATTGTTAACATAGCCATTTCCAAATGTTGCGCCGATGATCGCAAGGGCAACGTCCTGCGGTCCGACACCTTTCACCGGTTCGCCGTCCAGATAAATTCCGACAACGCCCGGCATCTTGATATCATAAGTCTTGTTCAGAAGCTGTTTTACAAGCTCCGGTCCGCCCTCTCCCATTGCCATCGTACCGAGGGCACCATAGCGGGTATGGCTGTCAGAACCAAGGATCATCTTGCCGCCGCCGGCAAGCATCTCGCGGGCAAACTGATGAATTACTGCCTGATGAGGCGGTACATAGACTCCACCGTATTTCTTCGCGCAGGTAAGACCAAACATGTGGTCATCTTCGTTGATGGTTCCTCCAACCGCACAAAGTGAGTTATTCCGTTTTCCTATTTCTTTTCATCTATGCCGCGAAGTCTTAAGCCCAGTTCTACATTTTCCAGAACTGTCATTCGTGGATACACAGTATAATTCTGAAAAATCATAGCAATTCCACGCTCCTCCGGTGGAAGACTGTTGACCAGCTTGTCTCCAATCCATATCTCTCCGTTTTCACTTCATCAAGACCTGCGATCATGCGCATAACAGCACTTTTTCCACTCCCGGATGGGCAGTCAATATTACAAATTCTCCGTCCTCAATCTGGAAATTTAAATCCTTTACTGCCTCATATCCATTCGGAAATGCGCGATCTACATGTTTAATGTCAGACTTGCCATCTGATCAGCCCCTTTCTTTGTCTTCCCCTGACTACTGTAATTCAGGCTTTTTATCCATCATTACTTTTTACAACAACGCCTGGTAAATGTCTCTCTTTCCGACTCCCCGGTCTTTCGCGACCATTTTCATTGCTTCTTTTTCTGAACCCTGATCCATATAATAATCCATATGTTCCTGAATGGACATTTCTTCCCATTTTCTGGCGTTCTTCTTCTATCTGTTCCTGACGGCTCTTACCCTCAATGACAAAGCACGCATTCCCCTTTTTGGTTCCTGCTCTTTTATAATATTCCACTGTCACTGATCGTTGTTGCAAAAGACGGTCTCATGTTTTTCGTAAGCTCCCGGCAAATGCGGATTCTTCTGTCACCCAAGGTCGCAAGCAGAAGCTCTAATGTCCGGACCAGTCTGTGCGGTGCTTCGTAGATAATCATGTTCTTGTCTCTTCCGTCAGTTCGTTCAGCACTGCCTGTCGTTCTTTTTTATCTGTCGGAAGAAATGCTTCAAACGCGAATCTTCTTGTGGACAATCCGGAAATGGTCAGCGCTGTGATGCAAGCTGCTGCCCCCGGAACTGCTGTCACAGTGATTCCTGCTTCCTGACACATTGCCACCAGCTCCTCACCCGGATCCGAAATTCCGGTGTGCCCGCATCCGTGATCAGTGCAATATCTTCACCATTTTCCAAGTGCTCAATCAACGTATGCGCTTTTTGCAATCTTGTTATATTCATGATAACTGGTCATCGGTGTGTGAATATCAAAATGATTCAAAAGCTTAATGCTATTGCGGGTATCCTCTCTTTTTGCGATCAGATTAACTTCTTTCAAAATACGGACACAGCGAAATGTCATGTCCTCCAGGTTGCCGATCGGAGTTGCACACAGATATAATGTTCCTGACATATAATTCTCCTTTTTATTTCATCCCGTACAATTTCAGTACTTCTTCCGTATACTCCCCGTCTTTCGTGTAGACTATGAGCGGCGGGTCTACGGCGAGGCGTGGTTTTCCGCCTTTGAGGCCTTCGATAAGAACCATGTTTGGCTCTTTGTCTGCATATAGGGTGGACGAGACGCATGCGTTTTCGGCTCGATTCCGTAATTGCACATTTTGTAAAGATTTCCGGCAGGCGGAAAGGACGGTGCACCATGTCAGTTCTTCATATGTCTCTTCTTCATTCGTCAGACAGCACATCAGTCTTCCGCAGACTCCGGATATCTTTGTCGGGTTCAGTGAAAGATTCTGTTCTTTCGCCATCTTGATCGATACCGGTGCGAACTCAGATAAATACGTGTGGCAGCAAAGTGGTCTTCCACAGATACCGATCCCGCCGCGGATCTTCGTCTCATCACGCACTCCGATCTGTCTTAACTCGATTCTGGTACGGAACACACTCGCCAGATCTTTTACCAGCTCACGGAAATCAATTCGTCCGTCTGCCGTAAAGTAAAACAGCACTTTATTATTATCAAATGTATATTCCGCATCGATCAGTTTCATCTCAAGGCCGTGTTTGTGGATCTTGTCTAAACAAATCTTGAATGCTTCTTTTTCTTTTTCTTTATTCTTCTCTTCTTTTTTCTTATCGTCCTCTGTCGCAAGACGGATCACGGATTTGAGTGGCTGTGTGATCTTGTCATCTTCCACTTCTTTCGGTCCGGTTACTACAGAACCAAATTCCACACCTCTTGCAGTCTCAACGATTACCTTATCACCGGTCTTGATCTCAAGTTTTCCCGGTGAAAAGAAATATATTTTCCCGGCAGTTCTGAATCTAACGCCTATTACCTTCGTCATATGATTAGTTCTCCTTTATGGTCAGGAACAAAAGCTCCATAACCAGATCGAAGTTAACATTCGCTTTCAGTCTGGCTTTCGCTTTCTCAAGGCTCTCCAGAATCAGTTCGATTCCTTCATAAGAGCTCTTTCTCGCCTGTTCTTTTATACTCTGTAACTGGTCTTTGAATACGACCTTGTCAATCTCTTTTGTTGCTTTATATAATAAGACATCCCTGTACCAGATCATGATAATGTCCAGGTAGTCTGTGATCTCTAATTTATATACGGATATATTCTTAACCGCAGCAACGATTTCATTTAATTCCATCTCACTGATATGCTTCAGAAGCTGTACCGCTTCTTCTCTGATCTCGTTAAAATGATCGGAATTGGCCAGCATGATCGCACGTCCCATATTACCCTGTGCAAATGCCGTGCACATATCTGCTTTATAATCCGGGATCTCCAGATTCTCCATCAGATACTTTTTGATCAGTGTATCTTTGATATTACGCAGCTTTAACATTACACATCTGGAATTGATCGTCGGAAGTAATGTCTCCGCATTCTCCGTCAGCAGCAAGAAAACTGCATATGACGGCGGTTCCTCGATCGTCTTCAGGATCGCATTCTGTGCCTGCGGTGTCATCATATCTGCCTGTGGGATAATGTAGACTTTGTACGGTCCCTGATATGGTTTGATATCCACAGTGTTATTCACCTGTGTACGGATATCATCTACGCTGATGCTGTTCGGCTTTTCATGTGTCACACGGATAATGTCCGGATGATTGCCACTCTCTGCCTGCTTGCAGGAATGACATTTTCCACACGGTTCATTGTCCCCGGTCTCACACAAAAGCGTCATGGCGAACAGATTCGCCAGCATCTTCTTACCGGAACCTCTCTCCCCGTTCAGAATATATGCATGAGAGACCCTGTTATTCTCTACTGCACTGCTGATATATTTTAATATGTCTTTGTGGCCAACCACATCTTTAAAGCTTCCCATCTCGTATTACCTCTACTATTTCTTCTTTGCATCGTACTTTATCATCATTCTGATATCTTCTTGTAATTCCTGCTTTCTTCAGATTATCCTCCGAAAAATCTTTCTGATCAGCCAGAAATCTTCTGCAGACTTCTTCATAGCCCGGATGATCCTTTGCTGTTCTCGCACGATCGCGCGCATCAGGCGTTCTTTGTCCTCCACTTCGATATAAAGCGGGATCAGGTTCTCATTTCCATAGTACTCTTTTGTCTTTATATAAGACTCCAGTGTACCGATCCGAATAATGTATCTTTCCAGATGAACTCTTGCCCATTATATAATATATCTTCCCCCATGCGTCCATACCTCTATGTATCCTTCTTTTTTTCTACTCCCTGTATCTCATATGTTCTTTCCATATACCATTGAAAATGTTCCGGATCTGCGCTGTGATCCGTTCCCCCGGCACACCATCGGGATCCCGGGCGGATAGAGATACGCGTACTCCGCGGAAATGTAGTCTTCGCTCTGTGTCAATGGTGAAACCCATCTGCCTGCGTCTTTCATGCTGATGACCTGCGCCGGTGAATAGATTACTTCCGCCTGTGGCAGATGTCCCCGGTTCTATATCGTAATTTTTTCTTTTTCTTTTGCGATTTTTTGATTTCTTCCGGCACTATGTCTGAATCTACAGTATAAGCCCCTGTAAAGGTTTATATTTCTTATCAACTCTCATAAATTGCTTTTTATAAGCCGTTTCATTCCTTCATCGGTATCCCTGACCGAAGTCATGGCAAATCACATAAGTCCCTGCGGCCATCTCCATTTGCAGGTGGTACTGATTTAATAAAATCTTCCTGCAATTGAATACCTGTTGCTTCTGCACCATATGTATCCGCAAATCCTTTCGTAAGTCCTGCTACTGATAATACAAGCTTTGACTTATCATAATGTTTGGTCTCTGCCAGCCGGATATGTTCACATTTTCCAAGTTCTTTCTACATCTCTTCAAACGCTCCCACATACGGGTCAAAACTTCCTCGCAGTGATGATCCAGCATCTCCATGCACTGATCGATTCCCGCCATCAGAATATAAGACGGATCTGCTACCTGTAACATATGCAGATATCGTCTCACCTTTTCCCGGTTCACCGATTTTCCCCATTCATGTGGAGAAGTGCTGTCTGGGTAAATGCCGGAAGTGTCTTGTGAACACTGTGGATCACAATGTTCGCTGCGCCTTTTTGTTGCATTTTCCGGAAAATAGGGATGAAAACCAAAATGAGCCCCGTAAAGCTTCATCCATTTATCAGTTAAGTAGTCCTTTTTCATGTGCGCCTTTGGGTTATCTCTCGCCACATCGACACAATTCCATCATCGTAAGTTTTGAGATACACCCCATGACTGCTCTCATCTTGTGGATACCGATTAAGGGCCTCCTCACATCCTCTGCGGATATGTCTCAATATTCAACTGTAACTCTGAATCAAACCGGGGATAGAGATACACCGGATTCAACTCATTCATGTAGATTGCATGATAGACCGATTTTGTGACAATTGCGCGCCACAAGAACTGATCTCCCTTTATTCGTCACACCCGCGATAGCACTCAGAATTCCAAACTGTACCTCCATTTACCAGAAAATGTGTCTCATCTGCATGATAGATTCTGGCTGCCTGTTCCTGAGCCTCCTTTCAGGATTCCTTCTGCATGATGAAGATCGTCAAATCCTTCAATCTCTGTAA
>VOFI01004083.1_pt1 | contig 15494 bp, 26 predicted proteins | sample 5384131 | NCBI WGS metagenome assembly VOFI01 (sample SAMN12384728, study PRJNA508395) | human gut metagenome | isolation source: healthy gut H | host: Homo sapiens
ATTATGTATTATGAGATATAAAGATCCGAATAATGTTAGTAAGCAGAAGATTCTGTTGGAAAGTTTTAAATTGTTTGCCACAAAACCTTTTAGCGATATTACTTTTACTGATATAGAAAAAAGTAACTGGATTAAGTAGAGGGGCTATATTATATCATTTCAAATCTAAAGATGAGATATTGGCATCAATTATTGATAGGTTTATTATTAATAAAGAGTATGATTTACCAACAATAGATGTTTCAAAAAGCATGTGGGATAATATCAAAAATTTTATTGCTGTAAAACAACGGCAACAGGAGTTTTTCACAAGTATAGGTATTCAAAATATAAATCGTGCATTTATTTATATTGCTGCAAATTGCATGAATCTTTTTGAAAGAAATCCCCAATGAAACACAGCAGCGTTTAGAAAAAGAAAAAAAATATTGGAAAGAACTTTTGTTATTAGGTATAGAAAAGCAGGAAATAAAAAATAGTGTAAATGTCGAGGTTGAAAATTGTCATTTATGGAAATTTATTATGGTTATTCTTATATGAGTATGACTACTCTAATGGATACGATACGAATTGTTTATTAGAAAAATTTCAGCATTTGTATTTTAAACTGGCGCATTAAAGCTTAATTTTTCCAAAATAAAATACTGTTTTATCTATTCGTATATAATTAATAGTATTTTTGTGGTATAGACAGGATGTACTGTTTGTTTAATTAAACTATTAATGTTATATTATGGATAAAAATGTTTATATTACTAAATTATCTAGTTTTTTACCGAATGAACCAGTTGAAAACGATGAAATGGAAGATTCCCTTGGGTATATAGGAGGGCATTCTTCGCGTATAAAGAGGATTATTCTCGGTCAAAATCAGATTAAGCAAAGATATTATGCTATAAAAAGGTGGAAATTATACCCATACTAATGCGGAACTCATGGCAAATGCTATTGCTGGCTTATTTGATGATGGATTTGCAGCTAAGGATATTCAACTATTATCATGTGGAACTTCTACGCCTGACCAAATGATGCCTTCACATACATCAATGGTTCATGGTTTGCTAAAAGACAGCAATCCGATTCCGATTTTATCTCCTTCTGGAGTATGTTGCTCTGCCGCCCATGCTTTTAGAATATTGTTTCTTATCCGTATTATCTGGGCATACAAATAATGCTATATGTGGAGGCTCTGAATTATTTTCTCCCTTACTTCGTTCAAACATCTTTGAGGAAGAATATAAAGCAATAAGTCAAATTCAATCCAATCCATATATTGCATTTGAAAAAAGACTTTCTTAGATGGATGTTATCTGATGGTGCAGGATGTGCATTGTTGTCAGATATGCCGTCAGATGGAATATCATTAAAAATAAAATGGATCGAATCTGTATCCTATGCAAATGAACTTGACGTATGTATGTCACAAGGATTACAAAATACTGCAAGTGGAGAATGGACTAGTTGGAAGGCTATGCGCCCTGTTGATTGGCAGACGCAATCAATCTTTGCAATAAAGCAAAATATAAAATTATTGGCGGAGTATGGTGTTGAGAAATCCGTACTACATATAGCTAATAGTTGTAAGAAACACCAGCTGAACTTTGCAGATGTGGACTATTTTCTTCCGCATATCTCTTCTATGTTTTTCTACGACAAATTAGCAGATAAACTGAAAGAAAAAGGATTGTTACTTGATGAACAAAAATGGTTTACTAATCTTAGTTATGTAGGAAATGTAGGAGCAGCAAGTATTTTTATAATGCTTGATGAATTGTTTAATTCATCCAAATTAAAAAATGGGGAATTAATTTACTTATTTATACCAGAAAGTGGACGGTTTTCTTATACAACAGCTTTATTAAAAGTTGAATGCGTATAAAAGCGTAAGCATCCGGTAAACCACGCATTTTTTTCTTCAAACTTCCGTCATTAACTTTACGTTCAAAAACAAAGTTATGATGACACGAGAAGAAGTAGCAGAGATAATGAATTACTGTAAAGAGTACAAAGTGACTTATAAGTCAAGATTAGAGGAACTCAATATCCCTGTATGGCGGGTTTTTATGACAGCAAATCCCGTTATGCCGCCAAGCAATCATCGGGTAAAACGGCTCAAGGTTAGTTTATCGAGCTTCCACACAGCGGATCTTTTGTTCCGGTTCTTTCATTTGCCGGTACAACCGGACGGAAACAGAAAAGTACACCGGCCACGCCAAGCGGATTGAAAAGAGATGGAAATACGTACACCGGCTGGTAGTGTCATACGCATCTGCGGTGAGTTAAATGAAAATGAACTGTTTTCAATCATCTGGGCCTGCAACCATGTTCAGCCTTAATGACAGTATGCGCTATCTGTTGTATAACCGTCCGACTGATATGTGCAAAAGCTTCCATACCCTCAGCGGTATCATCACAGACGCCATGGGGCAGGACCCCTGCAACGGCAACGTGTATATCTTCATAAACCGTGCCCGTAACCGTATAAAACTCCTACATTGGAGCCAGGCGGCATGGTGCTGTATTCCAAACTTCTGGAAGCCGGCACTTTAGGCAAGCCTGATTCTGCCAGCGATAATGAGGTTTGTGCAAATATAGAATGGTGAGAACTTGTCATGATTGTGGAGGGTATCATGGAAGCCCGCGATTCGCGACGCACGAGACTTGAAAACCTGCAAAAGCTTCGAAAATAGTACCGTTTTTTGACTCCGTTCGCTTTTTTGTATATCATTGAATTTTAGTATATTTACATTGTGAAACAATGAGATGCAGATGCTTACAGAAGAACAGGAAAAAGCCTGATTGGAAGAAAATGAGAAGCTCCGTCAGGATTAAGCGGTGCTTATCAGCAGGGGTTCCTCGCTGGAACAATCCCTGTACTGGCTCCGGAAAAAAGTCTTTGACCGGATGAACGAGAAGAGTCTTCCGCTTGATCCCAACCAGCTGTTCCTGTTCTCAAAGGAAGAAATGTCCTCCATGAAAATATCCCGGCTTGAGGAGGAAGTCTGCAAGAGTGAAGAAGCAATCACCAGGACTATAAAAGTAAAGGAAAAACCGGTCCGCAAGTAGTCTCTGGACACTTCCTCACTGCCTGTAGAGGTTATTGATCTTTACCCGAAGGGACAACCAGCCGAGGAAGGCAAGCTTAAGGATGATTTCATTGAAATCGGAAAGGAAGAGAGTTTACGCCTGGAACGTGTTCTGGTAAAAGTATATATTCTGAAGACCGTCCGCCACAAAGTGATGAGTAAATCCGATATGGAGAAATACCCCGAGGAAAGGCAGATTCTGATTCACCCGCTACCTCTTGTTCCGGTCAGCAAATGTATGGAAGGCTCCTCGGTTCTGACAGACATTATCATCGGCAAGTTCATGTATCATCTCCCGTTCTACCGTCTGACACAGCAGTATCGCGAATCAGGAATTGGCATAAGCGAATCTACCATGTGCGGATGGTATGAAATGGCGGTGGAGAAACGCAAGCTGCTGTACAACCTGCTCAAACAGAAGATACTCTCCAGTGATTATATGCAAGTGGACGAGAGTGTCATTCCTGTGATGGACAATGAGAAACATAAGGCGAAAAAAGGGGGATGAGTGGTGCGTACGCGATGGCGTCACGGGGGACGTCATGTTCCATTATGACCGTGGCAGCCGTTCGGGTATGGTAGCCCGTGAACTGCTGGAATGCTACCGTAGCATTGTGCAATGCGATGGCTATGCAGCTTACGAACAGTTTGAGCAGATGAAAGGAATCACTCTGGTCGGCTGTTGGGCACATGGCAGAAGGAAGTACGTGGATGCCCTGGAAGAAAACAGGACGCTGGTCACACAGGCGATTCACTACATCGGTAGGCTGTACAAGGTAGAGTCTGATGCCGGTTAAGCCGGACTCACAGCTGAAGAGCGTAAGGAAAAACGTATCCGTGAGTCCTATCCGCTGATACTTGAATTTGAAAAGTGGCTGCAGGATGCTTATCTTAGAGTGCTTCCTAAAAGCCGCATGGGTAAAGCTATTGAATATACGTACGCGCTTCTTCCAAGGCTTTCCAGATACGTAAACGACGGAAGAATAGAAATTGATGACAACCGCATAGAAAATGCCATAAGCCCCTTTGGTGTACTCTCTGATAGCCTCCTGCAAGTCTGCAGAAGTAGACCCTAGAATCTGGCTGGAAGATGTCCTGAGTAAAATCCCATATAATGAAAGGGATAAAAGGATATGACAGAACTTCTACCACGTAATTGGGCAAAATCCAATCAAACTTGTTCCGAATAGATACTATTAGTTACGAATCAACTACGAATAGCACCGATTCGGAACTAATTCACATAATTTGTAACGTGGTTTACCGAATGCTTACATCATTAGAAAGATATAAACAAAAAAGATCGCTATAGAGCCCTAAGCCTTTTTAGCGATCTAATAATTGGCAGAAATTATAACTGACTTTATTATAATATATTAAATAACAACTTTACTTAATCATTTACCCATATATCAATAATTTCTGCTATATACATTTTATGGTCACTCCCTTTATCTTTAATCATTGAATGGAATTCATGATTTTCATAGTTCATTTGAGACATTTGGTGGGAGTATATTTTTTGCATTCAACAGAGAGTATGCTTTCTTCAAATAACATACAACCATTTTTTGTTATAATGGGGTTCAAGTTCGTTTCTTTTATCTTATTGATATATCGTCCTGATTGCATTCCACAAACTTCATGAACGTTAGAAAAATCATCTTTTAAAAAAGACAAAGAAAAATAATCATACTTCTCAATAAATTCAAAAGTATAACGTTCAGGCCGTATAAAGATAAACAAAACAGGTTTATTCCATAGAAAACCTATGCCACCCCAATTTACTGTCATCATATTATAATTGTCCGATGCGCCTGACGTAACAAGTGCCCAATTATTACTAAGATTTTGCACAAAGCTTTTATCCAAATTATTCAAGTTACCTTTTGTCATAATATTATTCGATTATTTGTTTTATATAATTAACCAATACATTAAGTTTCAATTCGTCATTTGAATATGATAAATCGGGATTTTTATTATTGATTTATCACTATATTTCATGCCAGCTTCAACGAATATCCCCATAATAGGATTCACTTCCAAAATATAATTTCGCTTATTCCTGTCTGTAACAATATCTACAATTGACGTTGTTATCTTCAAGGATTCAACTGCTTTTTGGGCTAAACTAATTTGTTCATTAGATACAGAACATGGCCTCATTATTCCTCCAGATGAGATATTTGTTTTGAAAGTATGAGTTTTTTCTCTAGCATAAGTTCCGATAACATTTCCGTTAAATATCTCAATTCGATAATCATGGTCTCCAAAATCAATAAATTCTTCAAAATAAAAAATTATCGACATATCCATTTACAAACTCTTGAAAATCTTTTGAATGTTTCATAACTAGTAAACTTCTGGATACCTTTTCCCCATGTCTATTACGAGGTTTTAAAATCACAGTTTTAAATAAATCGAATATCACCTTGATTTTGTCGTTATCTTTATAAGGAATCAACGAAGCACGGGGTACGGATATGTTATTTTTTCTTAAGATGAAATTTGATACAAATTTATCTCTAGCATTTATGTGCGAATTATAGGGGTTAATTAGTTTAACTCCACTAATGCTAAGTGCATTTAATATCTCCAGCTGATGTTCCGATTGTTCATCTGCATTCATGTAATACAAACAATCTAATTTGGTTAAGTCATATCCATTACTTGTTAGTATTTTATCATTTACTATGTAGCAATCTCGTAAATCAAAATCATTCAGTACAAAAATGTTGTTTTTTATCAGTTTTGATTTTAAACGTTCTTGAATGATATCACCACCATCATTTTTATACATCCACAACCCTACTTTTTTTTCATACGAATTCATTTTGAATTGTAGTGTACAAATCTTTACAATATCCGCATTTAGCGCAATTTTTGTCGCATTTCATTTTTTTTATAAATTAATTCATTGAGCTTATTATTGGGGATATTGATAACTCTCTGAAATCGATTATCCAATATATCTAAGAGATTACCATCATAATATTCATTTCCGTAAGCTTTTATCATATTAACAAGAATATCATCCTCAATTGTGCGACCAACCAATTTGAAATTGTCACATATGCCTTCATAAAGTTTTAAATCTTCGGGGCGAATCACGTTGTTAGTTAAAAACAAGTAAGGATTATCCAGATATTTTTTAGTGCATGAAGATGTATAGTCTATATCATAATTTCTATGGTTTGCCTTTGATAAATGAGCATGATGAAACCGTCTATAAGGACAATTTCCTAGGCAAACCTCATTTACAAGTATTTTTTAATGTGGCATGCTGTAAATTATCCTTCATTAAAATTAATTCCTTCAAGTCGTGATTTATACTCACTGAAGGTACTATAATATCGGCTCCTAATTCCTCATAATACAAAGCTGATCTCACATTAGATATTTCAGCAATAGTTGAAGCTACTACAATTAAATTAGTTTTCTCTTTTGCCAGAGAAATCAGAAAAGGATGCGAGCAAATGACTTTATCAACTCCAATACTTTCTAATTCGCAAAGGTAATTTGCAATGTCATCCCACCAAATTTTATCACTTTTTTCTGGAACTCCACTTGGGCTATTTAAAGTAATCGAAAGAGTTATTCCATGTTTATGGCATATTTCAATATTCTCTTTAATCTTCTCATAAGAATCTTCATATTGAAAACGCCCACCATAGATTTTTCCACTAAGACCTCCTGTATAGACATCACCTACTTTATTCGAAGAATTGATAATTTTCAACAGAGTATCTTTTTTCCCGTTGAAACCCACTGATAATTGATAATTCATAATTTTATTTTTTTTATTTGTTAATCAATATTTAATATAGCAATATTCGAATTGCAATTTGAACAAAATTCATATCTGCCAACTTTGTCTTTCTTATGCTTAATTATATCCTTGAGATTACTATTGCGAATATTAGCCACAATACACTTTCCGGAGAAATCTTGAAAACAACCTAATATGTCACCGTTATAAGTAATAAATAGACTGCTATCACCTACAATACAATACTTAGGATTAGTAAGCTTATTTCTTTTTATAATCATTAATATAATCGCTACTATTACCACCATCATATTCTGATTCTGAAGATCTTAAACCTAATTTTTCTATTATATCATGTCTAAATTCCTCTTCTTTGGCTTTTACTTCATTATCTCCCGCTCTATTCCATAGCGGAAACAATCTAAATTCTCTAAAGCCAATCTCCCGCAGTTTTTCTACTGTAATCTCTAATCCTTCATAAATTACACTTCCTCCAGTCAAATGTATAACAGTTTTATACGCATGTTCGTTACCCAGTCGTTTTATATTGTCCCATATTTTATTATAATTCAATCCACAATGTACTTTCTTGAATATTTTCTCATCGTAAGAACTTACAGAAAGTCTAATTACATCAATATATTCTCTAAAAGTATCATTCACTTTATCAGTCAAATTATCAGCAGTTGTTACTACTGCTAATTGGGTGTTTGAATTATTTTTATAATACGAGACAGTTCATGAAATTTTGGATGTAAAGTTGGTTCTCCTCTTCCTGATAAATCAATTTCCCAAAAAGTATCATCCAGTTCTTTTGATATGATATTTACCAAATCATCATCTATAAATTTATTTTTAGGAACATGTTTTCTTGGACACATAGAACATGCAGCTCTACACTTTGTAGAAATTTCAAGGTTTAATAGAATTTTTCTCATAAGATATTATTACATTTTAGTTGATATTAATATGTTAGATAAAGACTCGAATATATAATCAACATCCTCTTTCGTGTTATATACATGAAATGAAAAGCGTATAGCACCACCATCAATGTGAAATTTTCGATATAATGGCTGCGAACATTGATACCCGTGATTAATTACTATATCATAATTTGTCGCCAATATTTTTGCAACTTCCAAACTATTTAGAATAGTATTATGAGGTAGTATTGAAAAGATAGGAATATGTTCTTTTGATAAAACAAATGGAAATTTTACAAAATCAAATTGTCTAAACTTATCAACTATATACGCATTTAGGGCCCTTAGGTGATTATAGATGGCTAATCTATTATTTCTAAAAAAATCGAGTGAAGCACCAAGTCCAATAATACCTTCTATATTAGGAGTTCCTGCTTCAAAACTATAAGGAGGATCTTTATATATAATATTCCGATTACTATAAATTCTATTTACCATTCCACCTCCGAATTTTAAAATATTCAACTTATCTAACAATGAATCTTTACAATATAATACACCAACTCCTGATGGACCGAAAATCTTATGTGATGAGAAAACTAAATAGTCACAATCTATTTCTTTTACATCAATTGGTATGTGACTAATAGCTTGAGTAGCATCAACTAATACATTTATGCCATTTTGATGTGCAATATCAATTATATTCTTTATAGGTTGAATATTACCTGTCACATTTGAAATATAAGTTACTGCAATAAGCTTGGTCTTGCATGTTATATTATCTCTTAGTTGTTCTATATCAATATACCCATATTCGTCTATTTCCAGACTAATAACTTTAGCCTTCTCAATCCAAGGTAAATAATTTGAATGATGCTCTAATATAGAAACAATTATTTCTGAATCATCTTCATATTCAATACCATTTGCTACAATATTAATACTTTCTGTCGCCCCACTGGTAAATACTATTTCTGATGAATTTGCACCTATAAAAGCTGCTACTATATCTCTTGACATTTCAACTTTCTCAGTAGCGGTTTCTGCAAGTAGATGTAGTCCCCTAAACACATTTGATGTTTCAAATGAATAAAAATTGGAGACAGAGTCAATAACAGTCTTCAGTTTTAATGTTGTTGCAGCACTATCTGCATATATTATATGTTTTTTTTTTCAAAATAATTGATTATAGGAAAATGTGATTTCATTTTATATTGTTTTTATAATGGCAAATTTTCCTGAGATCTCAGGTCTAATGGATTGTTCGAATATAAAGTTAACAGAAATATTTGTACCGAAATATTCATTTATTTTAGCTTTAAAATCTCTCCGATGTATTTGAGGGATATCCTTTTTATTAAATGTTGTATATCTAAATATGAGGTTACCATTTTTTTTTCTTCTAACAATAATTGGTAGACAAATATCAAATTATTAGATAATGAATATACAATCTCGTCAAGATCACCATAAGTCATCACTGTTTCTCCAAAAGTTATTATATCTTTCTCTCTACCCATGACCCATTGAATGTTAGTTGGCGTTCTTAATCCACATTCGCATTTATTGTTACTGCTCGTTGCTTTTACAATATCCCCTGTTTTATAATTCACAAATGGCATAAAAGGGTTTCTTAACGAGGTTACTATCAAACTGAACAAGTCTGTTCGATTTTTGAATGGAATTAATTCAACTTGAATTAAATCATCGCATAAATGCATTTGTCCACACTCACATTCACATAGGATATATCCAATTTCAGTTGAACCATAAAGATTGAATATTGGGCACTTAATATGTGACTCGATAAATTTACGTATATTTTTTGTACAGTACTCATATGATAAAGAGATAGCCTGAGGCGTATACTGAAAGTTAATCCCATAATCTGATATTTTATTTAGCAATATAGATAAATAGATTGGATCAACATCAATATAAAGAGGCTTAAATAACTCTATTTCATAACATATTCTTTCAATATCAGTTTTCTTCCATGTATTAGGATCTGGATGAATATTTAAGAATAAGGTATTATGTATAATTCTTTTCCTCGTAAGAAGGTGTCTCCAAATAACAAGCCATATTTGAACATATTGCAGTAGTAAGTATAGCTTTTTTCCAATTATTTATTTCTTTTTGCATAAGATATTTATTATAATTGGCCGTTCTCTTGTATTCTCCTTTCCACCAATCTTTCGGTCTAACTATTTGCATTCTTTCACTAGTTGAGCCAGAAGTATATGTGCTTTCATAGTTTTCACACATAAATGCCTCTTTTATTTTGTTAGACATCCATTTGTTAGGGAAACTTTTCATGATCATAGATTTATCAATAATTACTAATTTATTTAAGCTATTATTAATAAATAAATCATTAATACTATTATAGAATTCAATATCCTTGATTGATTCTCTTATTTTTTCTATCATGATAGTATATATTTAATAATTTTGTTATACTCGGTGTAATTTGTTAATATATTTTCAATATGCCCTTGAAAACCAATAATTTTTTGTTTATCGCTACATAGTTCAATAGCTTCCACAATACCATCTGCTGAATAAGCACTCGCTACAATATTCATTCCCAACTTTTTTATACATTGATGATGCGTAGAAGAGACCGTATATTCTTCTATATCTAATAATTGATGAAGAATTGTATTTTTTTTAATCTTTATACTATGATATGGAATCCATCCATCTTTCCTAATTGAATGTTCTAAATATGTATCTATGTTTTGACATAAAGTCCCTCCTTCTGATATATTTATTATTTGCATTCCTCTACAAATGCCAAGTATAGACTTTCCTAATGATTTGCTTATACTATATAATTGGATTTCAAAATAATCACGTTCTAAAGTTGGATTACATGCATTATATTCATAATAGTCATAATTTATTACCTCATTGTAAAATTGTGGATGAATATCTTCTCCTCCAGTCAGGATTAGAAAATCAATCATATTTGCCATCTGTTCAATTTCACTTATATCTACAGTAGGTGATAAGATAATTGGAATGAGATTGTAACTATGAGATATTTCAATAAAGATCCTATTTATGAATATAATAGGATAAGTGTTATTCGTTGCCTTAGCTTTGTTCCCCAACAGATGAACAAATTCCTACAATTTTTCTTTTTTTTTCATTTTTCAAAATCTTATTTGGATTTTAAAAATCTCTCCACTCTGCCATAAAATATTCCTCATTAAAATCTAAAAGAGTTCTTTGAAATATTTGAAATTTAGTTAGTTACAGCGATTTTCCGAGCGAACGGACTTGAATTTGTAGCTTTGCATCAGATTAATCCGATGGCATATGTTCCAAGACAAATACGTTTTCGCTCAATTGGCTTCATTTCTGAATCGAAGTAAGTTTAACCGCATAGTCACCAAGTATGATGGTGATAAATATGTGAAGCACTTCACCTGCTGGAATCAACTACTTGCTTTGATGTTTGGTCAACTTTCTAATCGTGAAAGTCTGCGAGATTTGATAGTTGCTCTTGAAGCTCATCATTCCAAATGTTATCATTTAGGAATGGGTAAAAATGTATCAAAGTCATCGCTGGCAAGAGCAAATCAAGATAGAGACTATCATATCTTTGAAGAATACGCATACTACCTGGTTAGTGAAGCACGACAAAAGTGTGCTAATCATATTTTCAAACTTGGCGGTAACGTTTATGCTTTCGATTCGACAACTATTGACCTGTGCCTTTCAGTCTTTTGGTGGGCAAAATTCCGCAAAAAGAAAGGTGGTATCAAAGTGCATACATTATATGATGTGGAAACACAGATTCCTGCATTCTTTCATATCACGGAAGCATCCGTACACGATTCTAAAGTTATGATTGAAATTCCTTATGAACCAAGCTCTTATTACATCTTTGACCGCGGTTATAACAACTTCAAAATACTGTATAAAATTCATCAAATTGAAGCCTACTTTGTTGTCAGAGCAAAAAAGAATCTCGGGTACAAATCCATCCAATGGAAACGTAGGCTGCCTAAGAATGTGCTTTCAGACGCAAGTGTACTTCTGACAGGATTCTATCCTAAACAATATTATCCAGAGCCACTTAGATTGGTTAAATATTGGGATGAAGAACAAGAACGAGAATTTACATTCATAACCAATGCGATGCATATATCTGCGCTTCAAGTTGCTGAACTTTATAAAAATCGCTGGCAGGTAGAGCTGTTTTTCAAATGGCTCAAGCAGCACCTTAAAATCAAAAGATTTTGGGGAACTACAGAGAATGCTGTTCGAATACAGATATATGCTGCTATATGCGCTTACTGTTTGGTGGCAATCATTCAACACGATATGCAACTGAACAGAAGTACATATGAAGTGTTACAAATACTGAGCATCTCATTGACTGATAAGACTCATCTGAGAGACCTCTTTGATAAAACTAAATTTCAAAATGACAAAGAACGATTCGGACCAAATGGGCCAACATTGGGATGAATATTACAGCCATTTTACCTTGGAAGGTAAAGTGCGCCAACGTATATCTTACAACAGTGTTGTCTCTGATTCAGGACAAAATGTTCTTCATATTGGTATATCTGAAGACCAATCCCCTTCAGGAACTCCATGCTATTCAGTTTGAGATGACCCAGCCCCAGGCCAATAGATGGATTCACCTTCTTTCTGAGATTCTCCGGCGTACATTGAAAACGCTTGGTGAATTACCGGACCGTAACTCCAAACGTCTGATACACATCCTTCAAGGATGCGAAGAAGTCTTGTTGGACGGAACCGAGCGACCTATTCAACGCCCTTTGGATGAAGACAGGCAGTCTGCATGCTATAGTGGTAAAAAAAACTCATAGCATAAAGAATAACCTGTTATGTACCAACAATCTTAGGATTGTATGGCTGAGTTCTACATACGAAGGTCATGTCCATGATAAGAAGATTTGTGATGAGTATTAGGCTCTGGCAAGATACAGGTTTCATCGGACACAGACCGGATGGAGTTGAAATATGCATGCCCAAAAAGAAACCTAAAGGGAAAGAGCTTACTGCTGTTGAAAAACAAGAGAACAAGCGGATTTCCGGAATCAGGATTAAAGTGGAGCATGCCATAGGTGGTATGATTTTTCTTTTTTAGACTTATCTCTGACAAGACCTGTAAAGCAAACTTTTTTTCAAAAGGTATTTCATTTTTCCAATATAATCCAAACATAATCATTCGTGCTACCCAAAAAAAAGATAATATCAGGTGCCGTTACTAAAACATTAATTGGATAGTAATATTTCAATTCTTCATTATTCTTATCATGAATTCCACCAAATGACGATATGGGCCATAACCAAGAAGAAAACCATGTATCCAAAAACATCTTCGTCTTGCTTTTAAATCAGTAATGCTTAAATCTGGATATTTTTGTTTGAATATGATATAAGCTTCCTCTATATCTTTGGCAACTACATATTCTCCGTTATCAATATAGTAAGCTGGTATTCTTTGTCCCCACCATAATTGCCGAGAAATACACCAATCTTTAATATTGTTCATCCAATGTAAATATATATTTTTGTATTTATCTGGATAAAACTTGATCTGATTATTTGTTACAACATTAATTGCAGGTTTTGCTAATTCATTCATTTTACAAAACCATTGTGTTGATAATTTAGGCTCTATTATGGAGTTTGTTCTTTCAGAATATCCTATATTATTAATATATGGAACTTCTTTAACTAATAATCCTAACTCCCTTAATTCTTTCAAAATATTAGCCCTGCATTCAAAACGATCTTGCCCTTGGAATTTCCCACCAAGTTCATTTACGGTCCCATCATTGTTAAGAATATTGATAATGTCAAGATTATATTTTAGGCCTATGCAATAATCATTAATATCATGTGCAGGTGTTATTTTGAGTACTCCAGAACCAAACTCTGAATCAACATAATCATCAAATATTATTGGTATTTTGCGTCCTATAATAGGTGTTATTACATATTTATTTCTTAAATGGATGTATCTCTGATCATTAGGATTAACGCATACAGCAGAATCCCCTAAAAAGAGTTTCAGGTCTACTTGTAGCAATTTCTAAAAAACTGGTTACTTCCTTCAATTAAGTATCAATATAGTACAACGTAGATTCAGTTTCTTTGTATATAACTTCTTCATCAGAAAGAGCAGTTTGAGCTTTTGAATCCCAATTAACCATCCGAACACCACGATATATTACACCTTTCTTATAGAGATCAATAAATATGTCAATTACTGATTCGGACATATCATTATCCATTGTGAATTTAGTTCTTTTCCAATCACATGATGCTCCCAAATATCTTAATTGTTTTAAAATTATCCCTCCATGTTTTTTCTTTCCAATCCCATACGTACTTCAGAAATTCTGTTCTTGAAAGATCATTTTTCTCTATTCCCTTTTTTTTGTAATGCACTAACAACTTTATTTTCTGTTGCAATTGATGCATGATCCATTCCTGGAAGCCAACAGGCATTATAATTTTTCATTCTAGCATATCTTATAAATGCATCTTGAATTGTATTATTCAAAATATGTCCCATATGCAATACGCCTGTTACATTCGGAGGAGGCATGGTTATAGTGAAAAGCTTTTTGTTTGTTAGAATAGAATCAAATACGCCTGAGCATTCCCATTTTTTTATACCATTTTGATTCAATTTCATTTGGATTATAATTGTTGTCATTCATAACTATTTATTTTGATAAAATATTTGCTCTTTATTATAAGTCAATTAATCAAAATATGATTATTTTCTGTCGATAATCTTTGATTATAAATAAGCAGAAGAACCATAGTGAATATACACGATACTAACCATGTCTCTTTAGCTTAAATAAACTTCGCCACCATCCACTAGAATTTCTGCTCCGGTTGTAAAACTAGAGTCTGAACTGGCCAGAAACAATACTGCTTTAGCCACTTCTTCAGGTGTTCCTAGTCGATTCATCGGTATAGTGCTTAATTTTTTTTCCCACCCACTTGCTGAAGTGTGTTACCTTCGCCTTTCAATTTTTCTATAAGCAGGTGTGTCAGTCGGGCCAGGACTAACAACATTCACTCGAATTCCTTTTGTAACAAAAATCTGCAGCTAATGAACGTGCTAAAGAACGAACTCCAGCTTTGCTTGCTGCATAAACTGGTGACTCTGCTACTGCTAAACGTCCTGCAATCGACCCCATTAGTACAATAGAACTTGGATTACCCATTAATGGAAGCATACCCCTGTATTGTAAAAACATTCCTTTCAAATTTGTATCCATGAGCCAGTCCCAGTTCTCTTCTGTGACTGAATTGATTGAACCAGAAGAGTATTGGCCGGCACTAATAAATAGTACATCAATATAGCCAAACTCTAGTTCAACTTTCACAACTAAATCTTTGATTTGTTCCATATCAGTAACATCACATTGATAGGCTGATGTTCTGCCTCCAATTTCATCTGCTTTAGATGTTAAGGTTTCAACATTTCTTCCAGTTATAATAAGGTTAGCTCCTTCTTGGGAAAAGCTTTGGCAGCAGCTAATCCTATTCCGCTATTGCCACCAACAACTAAAACATTTTTTCCTTCAAAGCCGGCCGCTTTCCATTATTATCGAAAGGGTACGATATAGAGACCCTCACCTTTTACGTGCGCGGGTGATGCGCCTGCCAGGGGTGGGAAGCAGCACGTAACAT
>VOFI01000206.1_pt1 | contig 15479 bp, 20 predicted proteins | sample 5384131 | NCBI WGS metagenome assembly VOFI01 (sample SAMN12384728, study PRJNA508395) | human gut metagenome | isolation source: healthy gut H | host: Homo sapiens
GAATCATCAAATCCTCTGAAAACTCCATCTTATATCCTAATCCATAACATGTCGGACATGCCCCAAAAGGATTATTAAATGAAAAACTTCTTGGTTCGATCTCTTCGATACTGATCCCACAATCCGGACAGGAAAAGCTCTGACTGAAATTCAACATCTCCCCGCCGATCACATCTACACTGAGCAAACCTTCCGATAAATGCAGAACACTTTCCACAGAATCTGTTAACCTCTTCTCAATCCCCTGTTTTACGATCAATCGGTCAACAATAATCTCAATATTATGTTTCAAGTTCTTGTCAAGAATAATCTCTTCCGTCAATTCGTACATATTTCCGTCTACACGTACACGCACATATCCGCTTTTCTTTGCTTTTTCCAATAATTTTGCATGTGTTATAAAAGTCTGAAATAATCATAAATTTCAGTCACTGTTCCGACCGTAGATCTCGGATTGTGATTTGTCGACTTTTGATCAATGGAAATTGCAGGCGACAGTCCCTCTATGCTTTCCACATCCGGTTTCTCCATTTGCCCCAAAAACTGTCTTGCATAGGAAGATAAATACCGTGTTTCCTCAGTATCTTGACGTTTTCTGTGATGTTACCGGCAAGACCTCAACAATGATTCTTCGCCAGTACGGTACTCCAGACAAGATACTTCGTGGTCATAAAGAAGACCATGATTGAAAAAATATCAAAAGCTTCACGAAAGGTCTTGCCAAAGCTTCTGAAAGATATGAGAAACTCTGTGCTGCAGCTAATGCTGCAAAGACATTTGGATGTCAAATAGACAGTATCTACTTCAATATCTTTTTAACTTTGGCCTTGTTGAAAAGCTTGATTCTGCTTTGGATTCCATACTGAATCGTATTAGGCAGCTGATTACATTCAATAAAAACGAGAAGTTTATTCAGCAGATTAAACTTTTAAATACAATCCCAGGTGTTGGCTTTCTGACTGCTGTAACAATCATGTGCGAAATCGGTGATTTTTCAGCATTCCGCAATCCAAAACAGTTATTCGCTTACTTCGGACTTGATCCGGAAGTAAATCAGTCTGGTAAGTTCGTTGGCACTCAGTTACATATGAGCAAACGTGGCTCCAGAATCGCGCGCCGTGCTATCTTTGCCGTAGCACTCGCCTCCATTCGTACAAAACGTAATGGAGAGGGCATCAATCCATACCTCCGTAAGTATTACGAATTAAAGTCTGGACAAAAAGCCTAAGATGGTTGCAATCGGTGCAGTAATGCACAAAGTGTGCAACATCATCTTTGCTGTTCTTCGTGATGAAAAGGCATTTGAGCTTCGGTCACCAGAAGAACACTGTAAGCAGTATCAAAGACCTGCTTTAGCAGCTGCATAAAGATGCAGCTATATAAAACCATAGGAGCTTCTTGACGAAAATCCAAGTGATTTACGTTTGTTAAAGTTACTCATTTTTAGGTTTCAAAACATAAAAGAAAAATATCTATTTTTTGTCTTTTAGGTATTGACTATAACTAGCTGGTCTTATTTTCATGTCCATAGTTCAATAATATAGATGCCGGGGTCAAAGGTCGCCCACATGAGCTTGCTCATAGGTGGGTGAAAGACCTTAGGGCCCCGCCCCGATATGAGCATAAAAGTGGGATGATAATCCCACGATATGCGAAATATTGGGTAGGATTGTGGGAGTGCGTAGCACGGAGCAATCCGTAGGCATCAAAGTCGGGGGGCTTTTAACCCTGGCATCATTAAATTATTTATCCATATCATTCAACATCTTTTCAGATCAATCAGCTTATCACGCAGCTCTGCTGCCACCTCCGAAGTTCAGCTCTGCTGCCGCCTTCTTCATCTGTTTTTCCAAATCCCTGACCAGCTTCTCCAGTTCCTTGCGGCTCATAGATTCCGGATCTTTCTCCATCTTCAGTTCTTCTGCTGCCACCTTTTTGGAAATGCTGATCAGATCACGTACTGATTTCTGAATGGTCTTTGGCGTAATTCCATGTTCTTTATTATATGCCATCTGAATTTCACGACGTCTCTGTGTCTCATCAATCGCAAGCTGCATGGATTCGGTCATTGTATCTGCATACATGATCACGTGCCCTTCCGAATTTCGTGCCGCACGTCCAATAGTCTGGATCAGAGACGTTTCCGAACGAAGGAAACCTTCTTTGTCGGCATCAAGGATCGCTACCAGTGTAATCTCCGGAATATCCAGACCTTCTCTCAAAAGATTAATTCCCACGAGTACATCAAATACATCCAGACGCATATCACGGATGATCTCGGTACGCTCAAGGGTATCAATATCCGAATGGAGATATTTGACGCGGATCCCCACCTCGCGCATATAATCCGACAGATCCTCCGCCATCTTCTTTGTCAGAGTAGTGACCAAAACCTTATTTTTCTTTTCAATTTCTTTATTAATTTCACCTAAAAGATCGTCAATCTGTCCTTCCACCGGACGTACTTCAACCTCAGGATCAAGAAGACCTGTCGGTCGGATTACCTGCTCTGCTCTGAGAAGTTCGTGATCCATCTCATACTGCCCGGGCGTTGCCGACACAAATAAGACCTGATTAATCTTACTTTCAAACTCTTCAAAATTCAGCGGACGGTTGTCCTTTGCCGAAGGAAGACGAAATCCATAATCTACCAATGTCTGCTTTCTCGACTGGTCTCCGTGATACATTCCACCAATCTGCGGGATTGTCTTATGTGACTCATCAATCATCATAATAAAATCATCCGGGAAATAGTCAATCAGTGTATAAGGTGCCTGTCCGGGCTTTAATCCCGATAGATGTCTCGAATAATTTTCAATACCTGAACAAAATCCAGTTTCCCGAAGCATCTCAATATCAAAATTCGTTCGCTCCGCAATACGCTGTCTTGCTCCAGCAGTTTATCATTCCGCTTAAACTCTTTCACCCGTTCTTCCAACTCTTCTTCAATATCTGCCACCGCACGTTTGATATTCTCACGGTCAACCACGTAATGAGATGCCGGAAAGATGGCTATATGCTTTAGCTCATCTTTCACCTCTCCTGTCAAAATATCAATCTCTGAAATCCGGTCAATCTCATCCCCGAAAAATTCCACACGGATCGCCGTATCGCTCTCGTAAGCCGGAATGATCTCCAGCACATCTCCGCGCACCCGGAATGTACCACGGTGAAAATCCATATCATTGCGATCATACTGGATCTCAATCAGCTTTGCCATTACTTTATCACGATCTTTGATCATACCAGGACGCAAAGAAACTACCATGTTCTGGTAATCTACCGGGTTACCCAGTCCATAAATGCAGGAAACACTGGCAACGATGATCACATCTCTCCTCTCCATCAGTGCCATTGTAGCGGAAAGACGGAGCTTGTCAATTTCATCATTGATGGCTGAATCCTTGGCAATGTAAGTATCTGAAGATGGAACGTAGGCCTCCGGTTGGTAATAATCGTAGTAGGAGACAAAATACTCCACCGCGTTGTCAGGGAACATCTCCTTGAATTCTCCATACAACTGAGCTGCTAACGTCTTATTATGAGCGATGACAAGCGTCGGCTTCTGTAATTGCTGAATCACATTTGCCATCGTAAAAGTCTTTCCCGAACCCGTAACCCCTAGTAAAGTCTGGCATTGATTGCCTTCCTTGAACCCTTTCACAAGCTCTGCAATCGCCTGTGGCTGGTCTCCGGTTGGCTTATATGGGGCTTTTAATTTAAAAAGCATGTCCGCCCTGCGAGCTGCTTTTATGAGCAAGTAGCTGACTATTGTCAGCGGATTGCGAATGTCTTTTTTTCTGCATTCATGGTAAATCCCTCCATTCACGCTTATTGAACTGCTAATGTTCAATAAGATGTGACTTTCAATCGCATAAATGCGATTGAAAAAGTTCTGTGAACTTTTTATTACGATCATTATCATCCAAAAATTCGTATCCAGATTCGTAACGAAAATCTCATTTTTATAGTGAATAGATGTGTTTATCACCTCGTTACGAATAAAAGTCACAAAACTAATATTTGTAGATAAAACAGCAATCGGAAATACTTGAAAATACTAACCTCCGGTCCTGTCATATTTTTACTGTTTTGTTCTTGTAACAGTCCCTATTATATCAGACATTTTTTTGAAAGTATATAGATGAAGGTAAGAAAAAAGTACAAATGTTCGATTCTTATTTGTACTTTTCTCTCTTACTACTATTCTATTTTTTATCATGTTGCGTTGAAATATTCCTCCAGGATTAAGTCTATTTCAATCACTTCTGAATAATCATAATACTGATCTTTCCGCTCTTTTGGAATAACTTCTTCAATAAATGGTTCCAATACATCCAGACAGTCTTCTATGATTTCCTGCGTATCTCCATAGACATCTACTGATATGATTTCCTTGGCATGTCCCAATAAATGCGAAACACCTTTTGAATTAAAGCGATATAAACTTGCTGACAAGCGGGAAACTAAACTCCTACCTTGCAGATATTGACAAGCAGGCTGAGAAAATGTTTTCTCGGCTGGTAAATGAAATGGCGGAAAAGCAAGGTGTTACCGAACAGTTAAACAACCAAGCCGATGTTGTGGGTTGGAAAAATGAACGCCGTTCGTAGCACCGCTATATTAAAAGACCAGAGGCTACTGTTTAACACATTTATTCAAAAACAATATGTTGAAACTTTATGCTTTTCAAAAGTACCTTTCACAGTATTCAAGAGACAGTTCTAAAAACTGCTTCAGCATATCGAGGTCACGGTACATACCGTGATTGCAGTTGGGAAATTCAAAATAATCATACTCTACACCGTTATCTTCTAATGCAGAAACCAATTTGTACTTTAACTCTCTCGGTACAAGATGATCTTTCAGTCCATATCCCAGTAATGTGGGAACAGAGTTTTCATTTACCAGCCTTGCGGGAGAAATCATATCGACATACTTCTCATATTCGCCGCTTTTAATAATTTCCTCTGTAATATTTACGCCTGTCATCATAGAAAGAAATTCAGCATCGGTATCGAGCTTGTTGACCTTTTTAGTATATCCCAATCGCTCGGTTCAAAGTCAGCAGGTGCAGCAAGTTTGAAACACAAATTTCACAGGAACGACGGAGGTTTCGGCACAGGTGTAGGCATAATTCATTGCAAGCGTTCCGCCTGCGGAAACACCGCAGGTTGCCATATCATCAAGGGTATAACCGAGTTCTTTGCACTTTTCGTTGATTGCGTTCACACACTCTTTTATTTCCGTGTTCATTCTCACAAGGCTTGCGTCCTCTTGAACAGTTTGAAGAGAGTAGTCAAGTGAAGCTGCAATATACCCCTTTGAAGCGTAATATTTGCACCAAACTTCTCCGTCCTCTTTTTGCACCGGAATTAAAACTGCCACCGTGGATAAAAAGAATAAGCTGCTGTGCGTTTCCTATATCAAGGTTTGCAGGAACATACAAATCGTATTTATGTCCGTAATCATTTTCATAGTTTAAGTCGTTGTAAATCGTCCCTACGGTATCGTCCCATTTGACCTGCATCAGCCTCATAGGCGCCGAACCGAGCAAATTTACTCTGATTAAAGCACTGACGGTAAACACGATAACGAATAGTATACTCCAAAGTGTTATTTTTGTTCTTTTCTTCATACCGCCACCACCTTATATCAAATTGTCGAGCAATAATTCCCCGACAACGATGCCAAGTATGGCGGCAAAGATTATTACGGCAATGGTTATGCCAATATTGATGAATACTTTCTTTCTTTTCTTGTCCATACAATGTTCACGCTTTCATTATTATTTCACAGGCATATATTTATCAAGATATTCTTCCATTTTTGATTATGCAGAAGAAATTCCTTGTTATCATTCTGCAAGCCGTGTCCGGAGTGCTCGCAAGCGATATATTCGTGCGGCACGTTGTGTTCCGTCAAAGCCTTATCAAGACGAACAGACGCTTCAAAGGATTGCACCTTGTCAAACTTGCCATACGCTAAAAACAGACGGAACTGTGTTTTCGTCAATCCACAAAAAAGAGCGGAAATGTCCTTGATTGCTTCATCATATTCCGGTGTTCCAAACATATCGGGAGAAATCTCTTTGCCAGCCATCACGCTAAACAGTCCTGCGGCGGCAGCTCTGCTTTCTTCTGTTTCCTTGTCAAAGCCATAGCATTTCCAATCCTCCGGGTAGAAACTGGAAGAGCCGACAGCACCGAACACCATTTTCACAGGAACGGGGAGAAGTTTCTTCATCACGATAGGCATAGAGCATTGCAAGACAATGACCTGCCGAACCGCCACCGATGGACATCTCATCGATATGATAGCCGAGTTTCTCCGCTTCTGCAATAACTGCGGGCATACTCTCTTTAATTTCCATTGACTGGGAATAAACGCTGGCTTCCGGTGTGCTTCGTCACGCAAGGTGTAGTTAATTCCTGCCGCTATATAGCCTTTTGAACACAGCCATTTGTGAATTTGTTCGTCTCCGGATTTATCACCAGCAGTAAATCCGCCTGCGTGGAGATAAACCACCAATCCGTAGTTTTCTTTTCGTATTATCTGCCGGGACATAGAGGTCGAATTTGTTAGCGTCCTTCTCTCCGTATGTAATATCCTTATAAACTGTGCCGACAGAATCGCTCCACTCCGCCGTAAAATCTTTTGTCCAGGACGGTTGGACAAACTTGCTTACCACGCCAATTATCAATGCAGCAATAAAAACACCGCTATAAATAAATGCCCACATAATCATTCGACCTTTCTTTGGCTTTTCATCTATCTTCTTTTCTTTCATCACAATATGTTGCCTCCAAACAAAGTGCCGCCCAATAAAAGGTTCATAAATCCTCGTACTGCCAATCTGCCAAGTACGATACCGGCAATGATGAGAACAAATATAATAATCAGCCTTTTGGGTATAAGTGTCATTTTTTCTTTCCTTTCCTTTGTTTATTGACTTTGCACAATTTTTGTGATATCTTTTCGATGATACATTTGTATCGCTGTTACAATTATATCTGCAAATTTTAATGCAGTCAATAGGAGGAGCAAAAATGATACAAAAGTCAAAAAGTGTATCACCGATGAGCAATGAAGGTAGAAATGCCTATGTGATTGAACATATAAATGAAGCACTTTGGGGTCTGCTTAAAGAAAAATCCCTTAATGAAATTTCCATAAGTGAGATATGCGAAACTGCCGGTGTCGGAAGAATGTCTTTTTTACCGCAATTACGAAAGCAAAGAAGATGTAATAAAAAAACAACTCCTGCAACTGATACAGGAGTGGGAAAAGGATTATGAGGGTAAAAATGACCCAACCTATTTTTCCGAAAGCCTATTGCGACATTACTATAAGCACAAGGACTTTTATCTGCTTCTTTACAATCAGGGCTTATCCAATATGATTCTCGAAGCACCTGAGTTTCAGTCAAGCTCGAGGAAGCGAATAACAATTTGGAAAGATATGCAAAAGTCAATGATAGCCGGAATGATTTGGGGATGGGTTGACGAATGGATGCGTCAGGGTATGCCCGAAACGCCGGAGGAAATCGTTTTGCTTACCGCCCAACTTAATAAAGAGCAAACCAAAACAATAATCAAAATATGTGAGGAAACCATTATGAAAATCGGATTGGTATTAGAAGGCGGTGCTATGCGTGGAATGTTCACCGCCGGTGTCTTAGACACATTTCTTGATAATGACATCAAGATGGATTCCGTGGTCGGTGTTTCCGCCGGAGCATTGTTCGGTGTAAACTATCTGTCAGGACAAAAAGGCAGAGTAATCCGCTATAACAAGAGGTTTAACAAAGACAAAAACTATATGGGATTTCACCCCTTGCTTCGTGAGGGTAATATTGTCAGCACAAAATATGCCTACGAAGATGTTCCGAAAACCCTTGACCCCTTTGATGATGAAGCGTACAAAAAGTCCAATGTTCCTTTTTATGCTGTGGTTACAAATGTTGCTACCGGAAACCCGGAATACATACAAATACACAGCGTATTTGAACAGATGGACACTTTAAGAGCGTCCGGCTCTATGCCCTTTGTTTCAAAGCCTGTGGCAATCGGTGACAAGAAATACCTTGACGGAGGAATTGCTGACAGTATTCCTTTTGAATGGCTTGCCGGTCAAGATTGTGACAAGCTGATTGTAATTCTTACTCGTGATATGGAATACCGAAAGAAACCAATGTCTCCGGTCTTAGTTAAGTTGTACGGACGAAAATACCCCCAAAATTGCGGAGAGATTATTACAGCGTCACAATAACTATAATCGTGCCGTGGAAGAATTGAGAAAATGGGAAGCCGGTGGAAAAGCTATGGTGATTCGTCCGTCAAGCCCTATTGAAATCGGGAGAATTGAGAAAAATCCCGACAAACTGCAAGCGGTGTATGAGCTTGGAGCAAAAGACGGCAATGCCAATCTGCAAAAAATTAAAGACTTTATAAAAATAAAATCGGAGGTTCTTTATTTCTCTCTTTGAGGAACAAGCTGATAGCACAAGCAAAATACACGGAAGCTGTTGATGAACTTATGATAAAGATAAGAAAATAGCACCGTGAGTCCTAAAACAATTCAGACATTGATTAAACGTCTCGTTTCCAAAAAAGCACTAACCTACGAAAACAAGGCCGGGTTTTTGTCTATACCCCATTGGTCAAGGAAGACGAATATATTCGGCAGGAAAGTAATTCTTTTTTAAAGCGATATTATAATGGTAATATCACTTCTATGCTTGCCTCTTACATTGAGGATGATAAATTGTCTGAAGAAGACATTGCCAGCTTACGGAATCTTCTTTCCAATCATTAACCATGGGAGGAGGAGCATATTTTGATATATTTTAGTTTTCGATTTTTACTCTGTAATGCCATCATTTGTATTTTTTAGGTAGTTTACTGGGATTAAAAATTTATTGCAAAGGCAATTATCCGCATGTATGCAATATAATCTTTCGATTATATTTCTTACCGTTCTAATTGTTCCCTTTTTTTACCGATAAACTCTGCCACATCTTCTATATCGTGGAGACATTTGCTGACAGCCAGTTCAAGTACCAATGGTGACATTCAAACCACTTTTCTTTCTGGTAATGGTTATAATTTGGATAAAATAAATGATTTTGCTGTCTCTGTCAGCACCCAAATACCAACTTTTATTCACACATTACTTGTATTTTTCTGGAGTATCGGTATATTCATAATGTTTTTTCTTCTCTACCGCTCAGTAAAACAAGTAAAAGCCTTACATAGTTCTGCTTTACCTCTTCAAAATGAAGAACTAAACGCTCTTTATATAGAATGTTTAAACGAAGTGAACAGCAAGCATACCATTCCGATTTATAGTACAGCATTTTTAAAATCTCCTGTTTTGGCTGGTTTGCTGCATCCTCGCATTTATCTTCCAATTCACTTGATTTCAGATTTTAACGCTGGAACTATAAGCTCAACTGATATTCGATATATGCTTCTTCATGAACTGCAGCACTACAAGCATAAAGATATTCTAATTGGATATTTGATAAATACAGTAAATGTTTTCTACTGGTTCAATCCCCTAATCTGGTATTTTCTAAAAAGAATACGGCAGGAACGCGAACTTGCCTGCGACAGTGCTGTATTACAATTATTGAAAGAAACAGAATACAAGTCATATGGAAATACACTGATTAACTTTGCCGAAACAATAGCTCTGTCTCCATTCCCTCTTACTATGGGAATCAGTGGAAATATAAAACAGTTAAAAGGACGCATTTTAAATATTGCATCATTCCACCAACCTACTTTTAAACAAAAAATTCGTGGATATCTTATATGCATATTCGTCTCTACTATCATCATTGGATGCATTCCCATACTTTCTGTTTATGCTTCTGATCAGACTGGCTATCATTTTGACACAACCGAAAAGAATATTACTCAGCTAAATCTTTCTTCCAATTTTGGGGACTACACCGGAAGTTTTGTTTTATATAATCAGTCTGCTGATAACTGGAATATTTATAATATGGATCATGCTTCCACACGTGTATCACCGAATTCGACTTATAAAATATATGATGCATTACTTGGCTTGGAATCTGGAATTATTACACCAGAACATTCCACTTTCACATGGAATGGAGAACCATATCCTTTTCATTCATGGGAAGCCGATCAAGATTTAACCTCGGCTATACATAATTCTGTAAACTGGTATTTTCAGGCAATTGATTCACAGGCAGGTTTTGAAGCCGTAAGAACATTTTTACAGACAATAAACTATGGGAATCAAAATACTGGAACAAATCTAAATCTCTATTGGACAGATTTCTCTCTGAAGATATCACCCATAGAACAGGTGGAATTGTTACAGGATTTCTATCAAAATAATTTTCATTTTGACAGTAAAAATATCCAGGCAGTAAAAAAGCCCTGCTGCTTTCCACTACTTCTTCCGGTTCTCTTTACGGGAAAACAGGAACCGGGCGTGTCAATGGTAAAGATGTCAATGGCTGGTTTATCGGATACATTGAAACAGCGAATAATACTTACTACTTCGCAACAAATATTCAATCCTCTTCTGGTGCAACTGGAAGTCAGGCTACCGAAATAACAGAATCTGTACTTTCTAATCTTGGTATTTGGAAATAAATAAAGAGAACTGATAGCATAATTTCCTGTTATCAGTTCTCTTTATTTCATTCTTCTCTACTGATCAATTCTGCAAATTACCTAACCGGTACTGATACCTCGGTATATTATCAATACCATTATCTAAAATCCTGTTTCCAACATACTGAATCGTTCCATCATCCTGAATTCATCGTAAGTTCGTGTGTAATAACAACATCATTACATACAACAGAATCACATACTGCATGAATTGTCAAAACAATGGTTCCATCTTCATTATGCCTGACTTCTGTTACTTCCGGTAAAGACAAGCCAAAATGTGTTGGTGAATAATTACCATATCCCAATCGTTCCCAGATAAACCTATTACTTTGTTCATCGTAGACCGCCCATTCTTTCAATTCTTCTTTTGTAACAGGAAGATATGTCATAATTACATTTTCGAACTCTTCTGCTGGAATTCCCACAACCTCTTTTTCTGCAGTAAATTTTTCTCCATATTTCATTTGATAAAAATATTCATAAAGTCCATTATAATCCAACCCCTGCATATCCTCCGCATTCCAGTTTGAACATAACAGATTGTTTCCGTGATAGCCGAACGTACTCACATATTTTTTTGAATATTCCCGACACTCCTCACTCAAAGGCTTTACCCGGATAATACAACTTCCATCTACAATCTCTGTCACTTCCGGTGGTTCAGGTACGCATAATTCATAACAGAAATTCCCATTTTCAGTATATGCCCATTCTTTTATTTTTGATAGCGATATGTATGTAAGTACAGGCTCTGTATCCTCACTCCAGATCATTTTTGCGGACATCACACTCATTTCTTTTCCATCATAACTATATTCTTTTCTGGTAATTCCACCATCTGTATCTGCTTCATATAAAATTACACTTCCTTTTTCTTCTTGTTCTGCAGATTTTAAAAATTGTTCCATCTTCTGATAATTATCCATAACAGAATAATGCTCGGAACCAATGACCGGATTCCCATTTTGTTTGATAATTTCTTTCATCCGATTCATCATTTGCTCAGCAGTGTTCTGATCTGCTTCTTGTATTCCATTATATTCAGAATAAATATCTCGGATAATGCCCATAATTTCTTCACAATCGTTCACAGCTTCCTTTTTCTTGTCTTCATCGATTGGTAGATTATATCCCTTATCCGGATTTTCCATGGTAGTGTTTTTCTGATTCTTCTCATTTTTTACATCTGTGCTGTTTAACGATATCTTACTTTCACAGGAAGTCAGAATCATTCCTATACAAAGTACTAACAAAATACTTTTTCTTTTCATATTGCCCCCTAATTATTACTGTAATTCTCTTCCCACTCTTCTTCTGTTAACCTTGGCATATACCACCCTGCATTTGCATTTTGATCTGAACTGATTACCTTATTTGATAAATACTGGAAACTTCCGTCTTCCATAGGTTTTATCATCAATTCACTGGTGATTGCCTGATCTAACATTCTGATTTCCCATACTGCTTCTATCGTAAGTTTTAATGTTCCATCTTGTAATTTTTCATATGAGATAACTTCCGGATATGGCTCATATGGGAATTCACAATCATATAACCCTCGCGGTCTGTATCTAAAAGTTTTATTATCAGAGTTATAAAAAGTTCCCTTTTCAATCTCAGTATTACTAAATGGTAAATAGGTCTTTATAACCTCTTCAAACTCATCTTCTGGAACTTCATATTCTGCTCCACCATAATTTGCTTCATATGGAACTTGCTTTCCATATTTCATATAATACATTTTTTCATAAAGATCATAAAAATCAAGTTCCGTATAATTCTGGTTATCCCAATTTGTAATCAACAGATTATTAAGTACATACCCCAACGGCATAACATATTTTCGATTCAATTCTCGGCATGTTTTATCTAATGGCTGCACTCTGAATCCAGTTTCACCCGGTGCTCCATCAAATCCCGGTGGGTGATATTCCTCCAGAAACAAGTATCCTTTTTCTGTATATTTCCACCCATATGCTTCATATTCATCATAATAATTAGCCTGTGGGCTATTATCCTTCCATTTAACCTGACATAATCGAACATTTATCTTTCCATTCATTGACTCTAAATGATATTGTATAATTTCCCCTTCATCAAATACAACAACAATATCTACTGCTGCCTGTTCTGCTTTCTCTGCTGCTTTGCAAAAATCTTCTACTTTTTCACGATTGACCATATCAATCTGATTATCACAATCTACTGCCGCATATCCTTTTTTTTCCAGACAATTGATAATTTTTCTTTTCACCTTTAATGTATTTAACTCCGACTTCTCCTTCATATAAACAAACCGAAAAGTTTGTGCTGTTTTTTTACTTCTGCATTCATTTCAGATTCTACGGTTTCTTTCTTTTCTTCTTTTTCCGTAATTCGATTTTGTCCGCACCCTGTAAAAACAATAAGAACTATCAATATCATCGCAAATATCTTACATATGTAATAATTCCCCATAAAATATTTTTTTATCCTTCAAAATACTCATCCAATACTGTTGCATCTTTTTTAACAACATAACCACTTCCACCGATTCCTTCCTTCTAATTTTTTTGTTCCTTAAATCTTACGCTTGTAATATTTAAAAATCAAGTCTATTTTCAGGAATTGTATACTCCAGATTCACCATCTTTATGTGCGATATATCCTATTTTATTACCATCCTCTATATCTTCTCCATTTTTGTTACCCTGTCATTTTAAAGAACATCCTTACTTACACTGTTACATATTTTTCCGCTTCTTCTTTGCACTTCAACGTATTTCCATGCCCAATTACATATTCCATACATTCTTTTCCCTGCTCTTCTTTTCCGATTCGGTAGTAACATACTCCCAGCAGGAATCTGCGTGTAACCTCATAATAAGGCAGCTTTTCCGTATCATTTTCCAGTAATCTTACTGCTGCCTCATCTTCACCTTTCAGCATCAAATTTTTTGCCATAAACAGTGGATTCTTTTGAAATACTTTCCCTGCTTTTTCTAATGTAGCCGAATAACCTGCCGCATCTTTCTCCTGATATTTCTTCGACAGTTCGAGATTCGTCATGACCTGCTGCCAGGAACGTCCCTCTCTTTTTCCTTCCCATTCATTCTTTATATACTCTTCTGCCTTCTGCAACTGCCCATTTATGATCAGTGCAACTACATATTTAGACTCAGCTATCAGCATGACACTTTTTGAAATCCATGATAATCCAAGCTCTTTCCGTACTTTATCAACTCTTCCAGCATTTCTGAATATTTTTCTGCATCACATTGCTGTGACAGAATCCGGTCAATTTTTGAAAAATCTCTGAGAATGTCCCTGATTAAAATGAATATACCTGCAATCAGATCAACCACCACGCAAATCCACAGAAGCCAGGGATCTGTCGTGACCCAGCCCGGCTGCTTTACATCGAAAAAGAGTACTGTCTCCTGATGCGGGAACGGATTTCCTTTGAAAATACTCACCACACAAATCAATGCTGCATAAATCAACAGCACATTCCGTATCATCCTGATGCGTCCATTTTTCTGCTTTTCATAAATCTTTTTTATCTGCTCTTCCATTTTCTCTACCTCGCTGTCACACTATTTTTGTACCTACAATTGTACAATATCTACTGCTGCCTGTTCTTCTTTCTCCGCTGTTTTGCAAAAATCTTCCACTTTTTTCACGATTGACCATATCAATCTGATTATCACAATCTACTGCCGCATATCCTTTTTTCTTCCAGACAATTGATAATTTTTCTTTTCACCTTTAATGTATTTAACTCCGACTTCTCCTTCATATAAACAGACCGAAAAGTTTGCGCTGTTTTTTTTACTTCTGCATTCATTTCAGATTCTACGGTTTCTTTCTTTTCTTCTCAAACGGCATATCCTGATTAAATCCTATTTCATTTAAAGTATTCATAAAATTCTCACTACCAATTTTAAGAGCTGCCTTTGCAAAATAAATATTATCAGAATAGATAATTGCATTTTTCATAATAACCGGTTCATATTCATGAAGTGTTGTCACTTGATAAGATCCCCAAGACGAATCTTTCTGCCATGCCAAACCTTCATTTCCAAAATCTTCTTTTGGATCTATGTTCCTGTTTTTAACCCAATTCCTGCCACAACTGGTTTAAATGTTGAATAGACACCATACCTGACGAAAACGATTATATAATGGTCTTTTTCATCTTCGTTTAATGATGTCCATTTCTCTGATGATAAGCCCCGTGATTCCGTTATCGTCCTTTTTAATAAACACCTCCTGAAACAGCAATTACTGTTATAGTTATCAGCTCCAAAAAATCTTACATTTGTAAGATTTTTGGATATTTTGTTTTTTCGTCTTTTTCATAGATATTCCTTTCTTCTAATTTTTTTGTTTTTCAAAATCTTACACTTGTAATATTTAAAAGTCAAGTCTATTATTAGTATACGGTAACGGTTCGCCACTTTTATCCCCCACTGTTGCCTTCTATGGTATTGACACTCTCTACAATTCCAACGTGGTCAATCGTCCAAATATTTCCCCAGTCAAAGAAAATATCTCCTGCCACCGGGGGTATAACTTCCGTCACTAACCTACCTTTGCTTTCAAACCACTTCACACCGTCCGAACAAAGAGAAAAATTTCGAATGACTCCACTCTGAATATAACCGCCTGGTCTGCACACCAGGACACAAAGCAGGCACACCACTCTACCCTGCCCAACCATACCATCTCCAATAAGTCGTTCCGCCTTTTCCTTCCTGCGATGCTGCCACCTGAACGATTGCCTGATTGCCGATACCTGTCGGGATTCTTCCAAAATGCATAATACTGAAGCACATG
>VOFI01003218.1_pt1 | contig 15472 bp, 26 predicted proteins | sample 5384131 | NCBI WGS metagenome assembly VOFI01 (sample SAMN12384728, study PRJNA508395) | human gut metagenome | isolation source: healthy gut H | host: Homo sapiens
GAGCGCGGCGGGCAGCTACTCCTGCTCCCACGGATAAACCGGGCGCGATTTCCGCTGCTCCTCGCGCTTGCGCTTGGCGGCGGCCGCCAACCGAGAATCTTCTCGTGCTCCGCCTTCTTCTTGGTGAGGTAGGCCTGCTTCGCGCGCGAGCGCATCTCATCGGTGATGGGCTCGCCGCACGCCGGGCAGGCGCGTCCTCGAGCAAGTTTATGTCGCCGCCGCAAACGGCGCACGTCGAATGCTTGTCATAGCACTTCCCGCAACGCGAGCAATCCGTGCACGCAAACGTCATGATGTCCTCCATCCCCTGTCGCGACGCCTGGGAAACCGCGTCGCCGTCCACCTTTGCGCGCCCGATGGCGAAGCCCGTGTCGAGCGTGCATTGCATTGCGCAATCGAGGAGCCGCCGCAGCGGGCCCTTCGGCTGCGCGATGCCGAACGAAAGGGACGGACCCGAGTGCACCTCGGATCCGTCCCCCTGCCAATCGTTATGAAGCGGGCGTTACGCCCCGGCGATTAGCGGTAGATCGCCAGATGACCCTCGGTGGTGTCAGCCAGCTTGTTGATCTCGTCGAGCCGCCGACGTGCAGCGCGGGAGATGTAAAACCGCTGCGCAAGGGAGCGTTGCCCTCCCTCCTTCTCGAGGCAGTTAGCGCACTTGTCGAGACGGTACGCGTACGGAGACATGAACATCTCGTGCTTGCCGTCGATCACATCGGGCTTGCCCAGGAACACGCGCATGTAGGTGTCGGTGACGGGCAGATCGTGGTAGTTCTGGCATGCCATCTGGCAAGCCGAGCACCCTACGCAGTAGTCAAGCTCTACGAGCACCCAATTTTTTTTGCCATGATAAATCCCTTCGTATCTTCTCTTGCGACCGGCTAGAGGTCTTAGAACTGGTTGACCTTGGTGACCTTTGCACAGCATGCTGCGCATCGGAGCCGCGCCGAAGCCCGGTCGGAACCCCGGCGGTGCAGAGCACGTTCGGGTTCGCCTTGTCCCAATCGAAGCCGGGAGGTTGAGTTCCTTGCAGGCATGCTTGTAGTTCGGGCGGCACATGGAAGCAGCACCCTTGATGACACCGCGGGAGATACGAGCCTTGGCGCGGATCTTGCCGCGGCGGGTCTCAACCCACAGCCACTCGCCCCTCGGAGATCTGACGATCGCGGGCGTCCTCGTCGTTGAGCTCGATGTAGGGGCCACGGCTCGAGGATGCGCTGGTGGGCGATGTTGGTCCATGCGGAGTGATAGAAGGCGTAGTCGCGCGAGCGCCCGTGGTCAGGCACAGGTCGAACTCCTTGTAGATCTCCGGCGTCTGGATACGGGCTCTCGAACGGCTCGCTGTAGCTCGGCAGCGGCGAATCGTAGCCGTAAGAGGGCATCTGCTCGGAGAACACCTCGATGCGCGTGGTCGGGGTCTGGAACTTCACGAGGCCCTTCTCATGCTGCTTGGTGACGCGGTTCTCTCCGCCGTACTCGATGAAGTAGCCGATCTCGGCAGCCTTCTCGTAGTCGTGGATGGGCTCTTTGCCGTTCGGGATCAGATGGAACTCGTTCAAGCGCCACAGCTGCATCTCCTCGGAAGACTCCCACGGCCACAGATCGGGAGCGAAGCGCTTGCCCAGCCTCGCGCTGGAAGTACCAGTCGTCTTTTCGCCTCGCCGGGAGCGTCCACGGCGATCTGCGGGATGATGAACGGGCAGGGCTCGGGATAGCTCCCTCATCGAACACGCCGGTACGCTGACCAGTGGGCGGCGGGCAGACGATGTCGCGATCTCGTTGCGGGAGTCATGAAGTAGTCCATGTCGACGTTGAGCTCGAGGACGTTTGCCGGTGAGGGCCTTGTAGATCTTCTGGGAATCCCTCGAGAGAAGCAGCCCAGCGGGTCGTTCGCGACGGAGATCATGACCTTAACGGGCCACGGCTCGCGGTGATCATAGACCCCACACGTCGTTGGGGATGTTGGCGTTGCCGTACACCTGCGTGTACATGGGATGCTTGTCGTAGCCCAGGCGCAGCTTGGCGGGAACACGGTCGTATGCGGTGATCTTCGGATCCAGCATGAACTCCCCAGAACGTGTTGAAGAAGATGCCGCCCTTGTCGTCTATCGGCGGGTTCAGCAGCAGCTGGAGGATGGTGATGGCGCGGCCTGACTGCAGCGCGTTGAGGTCATCATGCAAGCGCCCAGGTAAGCGGTGAGCAGCGAGGACTTGCCGTCGGTGGGGTTGGTGATGATCTCGAACATCTCGAGGATCTTCTCGACGGGGGTCCAGGTGACCGAGGAGACCTTCTCGGGGGTCCAAACGGCGACCTCGTCCTTGTAGGTCTCGAGAGCGGTCTTGCAGGCCTTCTTGGTGCCGTCGGCAAGCGTCACCTCGTAAACGCCCATGAGCGCGGGCTTGACGCCCTCGGTCGCGAAGCTCTCGGTCTCGGGGCACCAGATGGCCACGTCGCCGGCAGCCCGTCGTCCCACACCACGTAGTGCGTGTCCTCATCCGGGGAGTTAGCCGCCCTCGACTGCCGCCAGCTCCGGACTCGCGCAGCATCATGCGCGTGTCCTCGTTGATCAAAACGGGGAGTTGGTCCAGCCTCTTGGCTGAGCATCTCCTCGGCGCGGAGGAACGAGGAAGTGGTTGCCGCTGGTGAACATGAGGTTCGCAAGGCCCATGGCCAAAGCGCCGTCGGTGCCGGGCGGAGAGCGCCTTGACGCACAGGATGCCGTCGTTAACCGGGCAATTGGGATCGCCCTCGACACGAGTGATCGCGTTGTTGTCGTTGACCGTGAGGATCACGCCGCACTTCGAATGGCAGTCGAAGCACACTGTCCTTACTTTTTCTTCTCCATTGCTAACCTCCATTTTCCTCTCTATTGGACTCCGCTTCGAGCATGAAGCGGATAGATCCCTTCGTTGATCGACGCGGTCGAAACTAGAACGTCTTGTCCTTCGTCTCGGGGCCGAACAGAAACACCAGCAAGCCGGGGATGATGACCATGGCGGCGGCGATGTACATGGTCACGTACACCCCGAAGCTGGTCATGACGCCGGCAAGCACGATGGCGCCGACGATGGAGCCCATGCGGGCCCCAGGACGGGCCAGGCCGTTGCCGTGGTGCGGATGGACGTCTCGTAAAAAGCTCGGCGTGTACAGGGCCAGCATCATGGCGTTGAGGTACTTTGCCGAACTGGTAGAGAATGCCCGTGATGATGAGCATGACCAGCGTGGTGGACGCGCCGTAGGCGATGCCGAAGATGGACGTGCACAAGCCTGCGATGAGGAACGTCTTTCTTACGTCCGAACTTCTTCGCAGCCCACGAGCTGAAGAACCACGCGGGATGCCGCCGAGGATGCCGATGGTCACGAACCCGTGGACGCGACGACGTCGAAGCCCTTCTCCATGAGGATCGTGGTGAGCCACGTGGTCAGGCCGTAATCGCTGAACATCGAGATGAACCAGATGAAGAAACACAAGATGGTGATCTTGAGGTACTTCGGGCTGAACAGGTCCTTAAACGAGCTCTTCGCCTCGACGTGCTCGAACTTGACGGGCTCGGGCAGCACGGTATGGTGCGCGATGGCCTCTTGCTCGAACTTGCTGCAGATGGCCCTCGGCCTCCGAGATGCGGCCCTTGGCCTCGAGCCACAGCGGCGACTCGGGCATGGTCTTGATGATGCCGATGACGAACAGGGCGGGCAGAGCCTCCGCCAAGTACACGCCGCGCCAGTCGAAGTGCGGAAGAATGGCGACCGTGAGAACGCCCGCGACGGCGAAGCCGATGGGCGTCATGAGCTGATAGAGCGTCATGTACTTCGGACGCTCGGCAGCCGAGACGATCTCGGACAGATAGCTCAGGGCAACCGGGAACTGAGCGCCCAGGCCGAGGCCGAGAATGAAAAACGCATCGCGAACAGGTAGTAGATGTTCGGCGAGAAGACGAGCGCGAAACCGGCGACGCCCCACACGACCATCGAGATGAGGATGGTCTTGCGGCGGCCGATTTTATCGGCGATGCGGCCGGCGACGATGGCGCCGAAGAACATGCCCAAAAAGCAGATGGACGAATAATAACCACCGGTGGTGGCATCCATGCCGAAGTACTCGCGGATCGTCGGCATGAGGAACGACGTTCCTCCCAAGTCGATCGTCTCCAGCGAACCAGCCCATCAAGACGAAGAAGATGATGAGCGTGGTGTGCTTGAAGTAGGGATGCGCGCCATGCGCTCGGCGACTGTGTACTTGGGCTCCCCTTCGAGCCCGACTCAGCACAAGTCATTTAAAAACCCCCTTACAACTGATTTCCGCCCCCTGTCAGGAGGCAACGGATAATCTGAACTGCCGGGTCGTCCGATGCGTCGGACGAAGATTCCCCCTCTCGTCTAACCCCCTCGGAACTTGCTGCCCCAACACTACGACGTGGCATTTCAAAGGTCGAACAACGGGACGTTTAAAGCCTTAAACTGTTTGTGCAAGGGGCTTCTGAACTGGGAAAACGATGAATTTGCAGAGGGGTTTCCCCTATAGCGCAACGCCCCCTTCCCGCATGCGCAGACGCAGGAAGGGGGCGGATAAGACGGCTTTTGACGTCGCGTGGGCGACGTGTTCGATTCGCAGGCTTCCTCCTAGAAAAAGAACCTCGTAGGTCCCGGCGAAACGGGCGCCCGCGCTTTCCTTTCGCAGCTTCTCCTCGATGTAGGGGAGATCACCTGGCGCACCCGCTCCGACTCGAGCATCCGCGAACCGATGAGAAGCCCGAACTCGGTGTCGAAGAAGTCCGCCGTGGCAACCGTGCAGACCTTCTCGGGAAGGGTATGGGCGCCCTCGACGAGCTTGGGGGCGAAGCCGACGGCGGTCTTCGACGATGCGCATGTACACGATGGGGCGCGGCGTTGGTCACCGTCTTCACGCTGTCCTCGCGAACGAAGTCGTCGAGGGCGTCGCCGAGCACCGCGTCCTGAAAGCGCGCGACCGAGCACCCCTCGACGTCGGCGGGCGTGATGACCTTCTTCTTCGCAAGCGGCGAGTACACCGACACCGTGGCGACCAAAGGCGACACGAACAGCGGCCGATAGGTCATGTCATGCGACTCGATCATGTCGTCGATGAGCTCGCGGTATTTGTCCATTGAGGGAATCGACACGAACCCGAACGCCTCCTCGCCGTTTTTCGAGACGATATGCGGGACGACGCGGTAGATGTTCGATTCCTTGAACTTCACCGTGAAGGGAAACAAGCCGGGTTTTTGGATGTCGAGAAGCGCCGCCACGTACTGCGACACGCATGACGTCGCCGTGATGCGCACGGCCTCGCAGTCAAGACCCCCCCATCTCAGCAAGGCGGTATCCCGCCAAAGCGCCGCGAGCCTCCTCGAACTGGCTGATGATGTCGTCGACATGCTGGCTGAGCTCGACGCCTGCGGGCGTGAGCGAGATGACGTTGTTCTGATAGGACGTGAGGGTCACCCCGAAGTCCTTCTCCAACTGGTGGATGGCCCGGCTTAGCCCCTGCGGCGTCATGTAGTAGTTAGCGGCGGTCTTGGAAATCGAAAGCGTTTGAGAAAAATCCTTGAAATAGTACAGGTACTCGACATGCATCAGCCTACGTCCCCCCCTTGACGAAAGACTTTCAGAACACGCGGTGCAAAAGCAAGACAACCCGTCCGACGAACAACGTCATCGGACGGGTACTATATCAAAAGCTTTGACAGCCCCTTGTCAAATATATTTCGATCCGAGAGCCGTTTCCACCTCCCGCGAGGCTTACGCCTGCGGAGCCGAAGGAGGCTTCGGCGAGCGGGAGCAACCCGGGCGCTCGGGGGCGCCGGGAGCACCCGGCGTGGGAGCCGCGCCCTCGGGGGCAGCGGAGCCTTGCAGAACGGGCAGTTCACAGGGCGGAAGTTCGGCGAGACGATCTTCTTGCCGCACTCGGGGCAGATCAGCGGGCCGGACGTTGTATCAGGCGGTCTAAAACACATGACTTATCTCCTCCTTATTTCATGGAAAGCGTCGGCGCTTTCGTCTGCCGACATCATAAAAACGATGCGCCGCATCGCACAACGAACTAAAGTTGGGGTGCCTGAAACCAATCGTTTAAGCACCGCGGAGCCGATCTCCCCGAGCGGACGCCCGCGCCGCGTATGGCGGTCGCCGCGGTGCGTTAAACCGTTCGTAGCGATGACCCCCATCGACTATTGAATGCGCTCGCCCCCTTTCCTTTTAGTTTATGAAGGTCTGAAACCGTTTCGCATCGGGGAAACCCGCACGAGGAGGGGGAAGCTTCACAATGGAAGCTCACGAAATAAAGCGAAAACGAATCATGTACCTGACCCTATCCACGCTCACGCTGCTGTTCTTGGGGCTCATCTACGCGTTCTCCATGTTCGCCGCGCCCATGTGCGTGACGTTCGGGCTCGAGAAGGCGGATGTCGCCCTCGTTCAACATCATGATGATCGCGTTTTGCGTCGGCGCGACCATCGGCAGCCAGCTCGAGAAGGTCATCGGCGTCAAATGGAGCATCGTCTTGTCGGGCGCCTTGTTCTTCGTCGGTTTCGCGGGAACCGGATTTTTCGCCCATAACCAGCTCTTCGTCGTGTACCTGCTCTACGCGCGTGTGCGCGGGAGCGGGCGTCGGCATGGGGTACAACACCATCGCCGCCACCACCAACCAATGGTTCCCCGACAAAGTCGGGTTCTCCTCGGGCGTGCTCATGATGGGCTTCGGCGTCTCGGCGCTCATCATCGGCAACATCTCGGTCGGCTTCATCCAGACCCTCGGTCTGACCACGGTCTTTTGCGCGCTCGGCGTCATCACGCTGATCGTCTCGGTTGTCTGCGCCATCGTCCTCGTTCGCCCGCCCGCCGACATCGTCGCCATCATGGGCGCCCGATCAGGCGGCGGGAGCAGGCGCCGCCGACCCCGCCGATGACGACGCGGCCCTCAAAAAGCCCCATGTTTCTACGTGTACTGGATCTGGGCCGTCATCGTCATCGCCATCGGGCTGGCCACCATCGGCAACTGCGCCTCCGATGCCCAGATGATCGGCATCGACGCGGGAACCGCCACGTTCCTCGTCGGCATCGTCTCGACCGCGAACGGAGCCGCCCGCGTCCTCGTGGGCACGATATACGACAAGACGAACGTGAAAGTCACCATGCTCATCGACGCGATCGTCGCCATCGCGGCAACCGTGTTCGTCCTGGGCTCTTTCGCCACCGGCATCGCGCCCCTCTACGTCGTGGGCGCCATCTGCTGCGGCTTCTGCTACGGCTCGGTGCCCGTGGTCGCCGCTGCCATGGCGCGTCAGCGCTTCGGGTCCAAGAACTACCCGCTCAACTTGTCGCTGGCCAACTTCGCCATCGTGTTCGGCTCGCTGCTCAACATCGCCGTTCAGGCGGCGGTGGGCGGCTCGACCGAGCGCATGGCCGTGTTCGCCGTGATGGCCGTGCTCGCCGTCATCGCCACCATCGACGTGCTGCCGTTCTCGAAGATGTGGAACCGCGACATGGGCGACCTTGCCAAGCGCCGTGCGGAAGCCGGCAAGGCAAGCGCGTAGCAGCCTCGCGAGCACGCGCCAAACCCGAGCGCGCCTCGGCAATTGCGGAAAGCCCCGCGCATCCGGAAATCCCTTCGGATGCGCGGGGCTTTTCAGTTTCACGGCAATCCCGCCGAAACTTCCCGCCCGAGGGCGCAGAAGCGAGCCGCCGCCTGCGCCGGGCGGCGATCCCGCCGAGGCGGATAGCGCCCGCCGCCGGCAGGACGCCGCGGCCTACCGGCAGCCGGCGGCGGGGGAACAGCACGCAAGCGCTGATGAACGCGAGGACGCGGTCAGCGCCGACACGACGAAAAAGGGCCTCGAACCCCAGCAGATCGTACACCGCGCCCCACGCGACCGCGGCCAGGCCCACGCCCGCGTCGTAGCACAGCAGAAACAGCGCGTTGGCGGCGCCCATAGCGCTCGGGAAGCGCCGCCTTCACGACGACCGAGTTCAAAAGGGGAATGGAAAATCCCAGGCAAACGCCGTAGCACGCGCCGCACGCCAGGAACACGGCCTCGGTGCGGATGAAATACATCGCCCCGAGCGACAAGACCCCGAACGCCACGGGGACGAGAAACACCGCCAGCGGGAGTACCTGTCGAACGCCTTCGCCGCGACGAAGCGGACGAACACCGCAGCGAGGGCGGCGAAGACGAACAGGGCGCCGGCGTTCGCATAGCCCATGCTCTGCGCGAACAAGGGAGCGAAACGACAGATAAAAACGTTATGACGCCCGAAATCAGAAACATCGGCACCCCGCCGCGCAAGCCCGACGCGTCGAACGCCGCGGATGCGGAAATCCGCACGCGCTCGGGCTTCGGCGCGAGACGACGAGGCGCGCACGTAGCCGCAGCTTTCGGGAAGGGGGAGGGATCCCGCTCGTAGACGACCGTGAGGCTGAGCAGCAGCGCGATGACCGACAGAGCAAGGGCCCCGAGGGCCAACGGAGCCATCGCGTGCGTCCCGGCGAGCGCAAGCCCGGGCATCGGCCCGAGCGCCATGGCGACGGCATGCCCGAGGCCGTAGTAGCCGATCCCCTCGCCAAGACGCGATGCGGGAAGCACGTCGGAGGCGCACGTCGTCGCCGCCGTGTTGACCGACGTAGCCCCATCCTTGCAGGATGCGCGCGGGAACGAGCGCCGCCATGACCGAAAGAGGATGGGCAGCGCGCAGCCGATTATGTAGACGATGCAGCCTGACACGAGGAGAACGCGCCGGGAGCGGTTATCCGCCACCACGCCGGCGACGAGCCGCGACACCATGGACGCGATGACGAACACGAGCACCAGAAACCCGCCGTAGGCGCCCGAGCCTCCCATGCCCACCACGAGCGTGGGGCTGCCCGCCGTGTTCATCTGGGCCATGCACGCCGATAGAAAATTCAAGCACACCAACGTCACGAACAGCACCGTCGCTATGCGCTCGGATCCGCGCGCCCCGCTCATCTCCTCCCTCATGAAACCCGCCCGCCTCTCCGCTGAACCATGCAATGCGAAAAGGTGCCCAGTCCTTCGCCTGACAAGGGGGATGTCTCGCCGCGAAGGTATCTACGCACCTTTCAGATCATGCTAGAAGGGCGAGAGGTTCCAATCCATCAACAAAACGGTTGCGTCGCGACAACGAAGCGCTGAGGGAGTGCACCTCGAGCGCGGGAAGTGTCGCCGAGAAGCATAGCGAGACCCGCGAGGCCCCGCGGATACGCCCCGAGGACGCGCTCGAGGGCGCATCCGCCCCGCACGGGCGACGCCGGTTACGCTGCCGGCGCGCCCAGGGTGCCGGGCGACGAGGGCGTACACGGCATCCGCGCGGGCGACGCCGTCGGCGATGAGGCGTCGGCATCCGCGCGATACGACCGCGCGCGCTCCTCATCCAAAAGGGAGCCGATGTTGATATAGACGTTCGCTGGCGCCGAGCAGGGCCGATCGCGCGAACGCGACCGCGACGCCCGCATCGGGAGACGGCCATGCGGCTCCCGCGGGCGGGCGAGGAAGTCGCACTCGTCGATCACCGCGGCGCACGCGCGCATGATGGCGAGGGGCACCTCGCAAGCGCCGACGAGGGCCTCCTGCATCGCGCGTTCCTTCTCCGCCGCCTCCGCCGCCGTGGGCTTCGGCATGCGGTACGCCCGCAAGCGGCTCGAAAGCGCGCGCGTCCTCCTCCACGAGCCCGACGAGCCGCACGCGCAGGTCGTCGAGCCTGCCAAGCGATGCGCGCACGTCTTCTTTCCACCTCGGCGTAGCGCTTTGCCCACGGTGAGGTTTCCGACCATGGAGGCCAGCGCGGCGGCGAGCGCGCCGCAATACGCCGCAGCCCCACCGCCTCCCGGCGTCGGCGCGGCGCTTGCAAGCTCATCGATGAAACGAGTATCGACCAATGTTCAACCTTTCGTCAGAACTCCACCACGTCGTAGCGAGCGGCCACGTACTCCCTCAACCTCTCGGGCTATCTGCTCGGCGCTCATGGGATTATCCGCCAAGGAATCCGCCCAAACACGACCGGGATGGAGCGTATCCCAACGGGACCTCCTTCCCGCGCGTCTGCCTTTTCCCTGAATCATGATTTCCGAATCCATCAACGAACGTGTTCCACACGAGAGCAAACTTCGAAATGAGCAACGACTCGCCGAGTCCGATCCACAAGTCGTCGACGACGAGAAATCTGCACATAAAATCTTCGATATCGAGATTCCGCGCCTGCTCAATGCTTACCGCATGGTCACGCAACCGATTCCACAACACAGGCTCCCCTAGTTCCCTCGGCTAGGTATCCGCCCTTTCGCTTCCCTTTGAATCCGCCTCTTCCGACATAGACCGAAACGGCAAGGAAACCGTTGTTGATCTCGGAAAGCAGCTTATAAGCAGGATACGAACCCGTGTAGCACAAAGCGTAGATACCCGCACCGGCGAATTTATTTATTTCGCCCAGGGCGTGGGGCTCTTCCGCCAGAAGAGCCCTTTCGATGCTAACCGCAAGGCTCTCCTTATCCAAAGGATTGAAGGGAACGCATCGTCCATGCTCATCCCTCTCCGTCGTTCAATCGTTACCGAGTTGCAAATCGAGGCCTCCACCGTCCACAATGGCCCGCAACGAAAACAAACTCATCGAGCGCCTTGCGCCGCCAGGCGAAGATCATCCGAGACGCGTTTCATCTCGCTTTCGATCAACGCCTCGGAAACAGACGAGGCGACGACCTGCGCCAGTTTAACGGGCACGGCGTTGCCCAGTTGCTGCCGCATGGCCTCCGACCATGCGCCGTTGAGGCGATAACCGTCGGGGAACGTCTGAATGCGCGCGCTTCGCGAACCGTGTAGTAACGGGGCCGCCCTCGTCGTCGATCAACATGTTCTCACCGCCGGAACCCCGTGAACCCCTGCCTTCAAGGTTTTGAAGGAACATCGAGGGCACTGCCCGTGTGTCCAGGATATATCTTGGCACCAGGCTTAAGGACATGGTTGAAAACCTCACCCGTATCCGACATTCGCTTCGGGCAGCCCGCTCAACGCATCGCGAACCGTCCTCCAAGGCAGCATCTCTCCATTCGGCTTTCGATCCGGGGCACCGACTCGGCGAGGGCAACCCATGCCGGGACCAGTATTCGCCATCTCTGCGCTGGGCGTAAAGGAGCGCATCCCGACTGTGCGTGGGGGGAAGGAAACGACCAGCTTACCTCCAGGTCGGATCTGAATCCCACTATGAAGACACGTTCTCTTTTTCTGCGGAACGCCGTAATCGGCGGCGTTAACCAACGTCGAAGTGACGGTATAGGTCAATTCGGACGCCGATGGGTTGGTCTTCCTTCCTCCCGAGCAAGCCCGATAGATGGTCGAACCACGTTTCGCCTTCGCGAGCCACGCGTTCGGGAAACTCGAGGCAGAGCAAAAAATATAGCGAAAATAATCCGAGAACTGTTTTCTCAGCAATCCTTCGACGTTCTTCGATGATGAAAGCCCGAGGAGTTAAAGCCCGAACCGCAGAGATCATCGCAGGAAACATATCCCTGTTGTCAGCATGAGCGCGAGCAGCGCCCCCAAGAGAAAAAGGCTGGCATGGAGGTCCTCCAGCCAAAAGATCGACATTTTCCTCAATCGATGACCAGGGAAAATCCTTACATCTCCTCGTGAACAGCCCAGTCGGATACGAGAGGATGAGCGTTTCTCCGGGTTATCTCGAACAGTCTCGCAGGCCCATTTGTCCCATTCGACGATCCCTGAGGGATTGAAAACCCGCAAGCTCGGCTCCGAGGACCAAGCCACCGGCACCCGCAAACAGCTCAAATGACGTGAGCCTGCCGTCAATCATGCGGAAAACCTCCTCCCGCAACAAAACAAATTAGCATTCGTCGCATTATACTCGATAGCCCATCACTGACGACGAACGCGAGACATGCGCGAAGCGCGACGGATTCCACCCCGGACCACCGCCTGGAGACCCGCACCGCTCGTTTTATCGCCCTCCCGAGATAGCCCCGAAACAACGCGCGGACAAAAAACGTGGCGGCGCGTCTGAAGACGTGCCGCCACGTTGAGTTCATGCTGAGTTTACGTCAGGCACAAACCAGATTCATGTCAGGCCCATGCTTGACCCGCATCAGGTTTGCGCCGGATTCAAACCACGCTTGCGCCAGATTCGCGCCAAGCGCGTATCGGGTTCGCACCAGATTCGCGTTAAGCTCACGCAAACCGCTAGAACAAGCCGGAGATGACGCCGGGTCTCGTCGACGTCGATCTTGAACGCCGCAGGGCTTTTTACCCAAACCGGGCATGGTCATGATCGAACCCGTGAGCGCAACGACGAAGCCGCGCCTGCGGAAACCTTCACCTGACGCACCCGTTCACGGCCCAGCTTCGTAAGCGGCATTCCCGGCGCTGCCTCCACCGCGTCGAGCCCTCGGCCTCGTCGGCAAGCGGTGTCGGTGGGGGAAGCGCGACGTTGATGGCACGACGTCGAGGGCCAGGAACGCGTTGATGGCCACGACGCAGGGCAGCTTGTACACCTGCGTGATGTTCTCCACATGCTGCAGCAGGTTGGGAAGACCCGCCTCCAAGAGCCTCGAGGTTCTCGTCGTTCAGATCGGCCTTTCGCCACGCCGCCGTGATTCTTGAGCGCGCGCACCGTGGCGACGATCACCACCGCTCCCGGCTTCAGCCCCGCCTTGCGGCACTTGATGTCCAGGAACTTCTCCGCACCCAGATCGGCGCCGAAGCCCGCCTCGGTGACGCAGTAGTCGCCGAGCGCCATGGCCATGCGCGTGGCCATGATGGAGTTGCAGCCATGCGCGATGTTTGCGAATGGGCCGCCGTGCACGAACGCCGGCGTGCCCTCGAGCGTCTGCACCAGGTTGGGCTTGATGCGCGTCCTTCAGCAGCGCGCCATCGCGCCCTCGGCATGCAAATCGTGCGCGGTGACGGGTTTGTCGTCGTAGGTGTAGCCGACGACGATGCGCCCCAAGCGTCCTTGAGGTCGGTGATGGAGGTTGCCAGGCAGAAGATGGCCATGACCTCGGACGCCACCGTGATGTCGAAGCCGTCCTCGCGCGGCACGCCGTGCGCCTTGCCGCCCAGGCCGTCGACGATGTTGCGCAGTTGGCGATCGTTCATGTCGACGACACGCGCTTCCAAGTGATCTTGCGCACGTCGATGCCGAGTTCGTTGCCGTTGCTGGATATGCGCGTCGAGGAGCGCCGCGAGCAGGTTGTTCGCCGCGCCGATGGCGTGGAAGTCGCCGGTGAAGTGAAGGTTGATGTCCTCCGACAACCTGGGCGTATCCGCCGCCGGCGGCGCCGCCCCTTGATGCCGAACACAGGCCCGAGAGGGGGCTCGCGCAAGCGCCACCATGACGTTCTTGCCGCGCAGCGAAAGCGCATCGGCCAGGCCCACCGTCGTGGTGGTCTTGCCTTCTCCGGCCGGGGTGGGATTGATTGCGGTCACCAAGACGAGCTTGCCGGGCGTATGATCCTCTTCGCGCAGAAGGTTGTAATCAACCTTCGCCTTATACTTGCCGTAACACTCAAGGTACTTTTCGTCGACGCCTGCGCGCTCCGCGATCTCGGTGATGCGCTTCGGCTCAGCCGCCTGGGCAATTTCAATGTCAGTCAACATGTCGGGCCCGCTTTCTGTGATCGATGAAACGGCGCCTCACGTGATTCCGTACGGCGCCCCTACATTCAAGACCCGTTCATTCTATCGGCTGCGGAAAAGATATTCCACGCGGCCTCTTCCGACGGCGAGAGATGGCGGACTGATGGTCGCGATCCGGGAAGATGCGCCTGCTCGGCCACGAAGCCCCGCCGCACGCCGCAAACCGAGAAGCAGGCACGAGGGGGCGGGCAAGCGAGGCTCGTCGGCTGCGAGCGTCGCCGTGCACCGTGAGCTACGCGGATCGCGCCGCGCCGCAGGCAATCGGGATCCTACGCGCCGAAGTCCCCTTCGGCGGCGGCCAGAAGGCGCAGCCCCTCCAGCGTCAGCTCGGGAAGCACATCGGTGACCGTGCGCGCATGAGCACCGACCAGCGAGGCGAGGCCCCCCTGTGGCCACGACGGGGCAGCGGCGTCCGATCTGCTCGAACACGCGCTCGATCAAGCCGTCCACCCTGCCCGCCTCGCCGAACACGATGCCCGACTGAATGGCCTCCTCGGTCGAGGTGCCGACGGGCGCAGGCGGCGCCCCGAGCTCGGTGGCGGCAAGACGCGTGGCATGGGAGAACAGGGCGCTCGCACTCGTCTCCACGCCGGGCGCGATGATGCCGCCGATGAAGCAACCGCGCGCGTCGATGACCTCGATGTTGGTCGCCGTGCCGAAGTCGACCACGATAACCGGCGCCCCGTAGAGCCGTCGGGCGGCAATGGCGTCGGCAACGCGGTCGGCGCCGATCTCACGCGGGTTGGGATAATCCGCCTCGAAAAAGCCCCGCCTCTTTCGCGATGGACGCGGTGCAAACGCGCGCCTCGACGCCGGCGTGCTCGCGCAGCGCCTGCTCCCACGCCTTGGCGAGAAGCGGCACCACCGAGGAGAGCGCCGCCGCATCGACGTCCTTCGGCTCAATACCCTCCGCCGTCAGCAGCGAGACGAGCTTGATGCGCAGGTCATCGGCGGTATCGTGCTTGTTGGTGGCGATGCGCCACATCCGCTGCGGCCTCACGCGGTCTTCTCGACGGTAGGCGCCTAGAACGGTCTGGGTGTTTCCTACATCAATCGCAAGTAACATAATCGTGACAAACGTCCTTGTCGCTCAGGGGCTGTTGAGTATAGTGGTGGGAGTCATTATAACAACCGCGCCACGGCGGGTTAACACGAAGCCAAACGCCCAGTTGCAGGGGAAAGGCAGCGATATGCTCGAAGCGCACAATCGAATTCTCGTCGTCGACGACGACTCGTCGATCACGGAATTCGTCGGCTACGCCCTCTCGAAGGAAGGCTACACCGCCGACATCGTCGACAACGGAGAAGAGGCGCTCGGAGCTTTCCGTGAATCGTTCTGCACGACCTCTTCATCCTCGACATCATGCTCCCCGGGGATGGACGGCTACGAGCTGTGCCGCCGCCTGAGGGCGAGACCTCCGCACCCGTTTTGTTCCTTTCGGCGCGTGATACCGAGCTCGACAAGGTGGTCGGGCTCGAGATAGGCGGAGATGACTACCTCGCCAAGCCGTTCGGCGTCCGCGAGCTGATCGCCCGCGTGCGCGCGCTTTTGCGCCGAGGGCACGGCGACATGTCAGCCACGACGAACGCCATCACCGCAGCGGGCATCACGCTTGACGAGGATGCGCACACGGCAAAAGGGGACGCGGGCGAAATCGATCTAACGCCACGAGAGTTCGAGCTGCTGGCCGCCTTGATGCGCAATGCGGGCAAAGTGGTCTCGCGCGACGAGCTCTTGCACGATGCCTGGGGCTGGGAATACCTCACCGAAACCAAGACGGTCGACACGCACGTGAAACG
>VOFI01003978.1_pt1 | contig 15466 bp, 16 predicted proteins | sample 5384131 | NCBI WGS metagenome assembly VOFI01 (sample SAMN12384728, study PRJNA508395) | human gut metagenome | isolation source: healthy gut H | host: Homo sapiens
AGTTGACACCTGCCCCTCCGTGAAGAAAATTGCTGATTTGTTGCCAGGTGATCTCTTTGGGAGAGAGGCTGACTCCCTCGTCGACAATGCCATGATCGGCTGCGAATATGATATTTTGAGGATGTCTCAGCTCGGGAGTAAGTGTTTTGCTGGATAAGCCCGATCTGCAAGGCCAGTTCTTCAAGTGTTCCCAGAGAGCCTTTGGGCTTGGTCAGATTATTTATTTTGTCGGTCAGTGCTTCCGGATGGTTTCGTCCGGTCTGGTGATTTGAAATGTTTTCATTTTATAAGGGTTATTCTATCATTTACTTTTCGTCTTTTACTTTCACAGGAATCCCCGATACCATTAGTATTACCCGATTGGCCCGGGAGGCTATATACTGGTTCATCCATCCTTGCATGTCAGTGAACTTTCGTTGTATCAGGTTTTCTGAAGTTCCTCCATACCGATTTCGTTGGTGACAAAAATAAGGGTCGCGTCCTGTTGTGTCAGTCGGTCAAACTCGGCTTTAACAGCAGTCAGTGCCTTGTCGGTGTCTGCTTCGAGATCAAAGAAATAATTGGTGCACCAGAGGGTTACAATCGATCAGCACTACACGCCCTTCCAAAGAGTGGCGGCTCAATTCTTTTTCTTCCTCTATATTGGTCCATTCCGGTCCGCGGTTGGCTTGATGGCGCAATACCCTTTGACGAAATTCTTCGTCCCAGATACGTGAGGTGGCCAAGTAAACCGGATTAGGAGAGAGGGATAACGCCAGGCGTTCGGCATAGCTGCTTTTGCCCGAACGAGCTCCTCCGGTGATGAGTATGATCTGTTTCATGAATCTATCTGTGTATTTTTGGTTAGCAAATGTACGGTAATATTTTATATTTCCATTCCCGGATGCAAAATATTGTGCCATTGCTATGGGTATTTCGGAAACAATATTTATCTTTGCATGGCTTTACAAAATAAAAGCAACACATGCGGTAGTAGCTCAGTTGGCAGAGCGGCGGCTTCCCAAGCCGCAGGTCACGAGTTCGACCCTCGCCTACCGCTCAAAAGTTTATCTCCTCAACTAAAATAGAATATCGCAGATTTCTCCAGTCTTTTTGTAGGAAAAGAATGATGGATCTGCGGTTTTTATGTATTTCTTCTGTCACTCTTTGTTCTTTTCTTACCTTTGTGAATCAATTTAATAGATAATCACATGAACAAGAAACTAATCCTATCTATTTTCGTTCTGGCAGGTGCTCCTATGCTGCTGTCGGCTGCAGGAGAAGCACGGTTGTTGCGTTTCCCCGCTACGAACGGAAATGAGATCGTATTTTCGTATGCGGGCGATTTGTATAAAGTGCCTGCTTCGGGAGGTGAAGCACAACGCCTGACTTCCCATGTGGGATACGAAATGTTTCCCCGGTTTTCTCCGGACGGCAAAACGATTGCATTCACCGGGCAGTACGATGGAAATACAGAAGTGTATACCATGCCTGCAACGGGTGGCGAACCACTACGGATAACCTACACGGCTACCAATAGCCGTGACGACTTGGGTGACCGTATGGGACCTAACAACATTGTTATGACATGGACTGGGTGTATAATCCGGGAAGAAAAGTGTAGAGAATGTCACCAATAATGTAGCTCAGGACATCTTTCCGATGTGGATTGGCGATGAGATCTATTTCCTTTCGGATCGGGATTACACGATGAACTTGTTCGTTTACAATACGAAGACAAAACAGATAAGTAAGGTGACGAACTTCACCGAGTACGACGTGAAATTCCCAAGCGTCCATGGCAATACCATCGTTTTTGAAAACGGCGGATATATTTATAAGATGGATGCTGCGGCCCGGAAAGCTGAAAAGGTAAACATTACACTGGCTTCTGATAATATCTATGCCCGCACCGATTTGAAAGAGGGAGCGAATTATGTGACTGCGGCCAGCCTTTCACCGGATGGAGCACGGATGGTAGTGACAAGCCGGGGTGAAGTATTCAATCTGCCGGTAGAGAAAGGGGTTACAAAAAATATAACTCGTTCGCCGGGAGCTCACGATCGTGATGCACAGTGGTCACCGGACGGAACACAGATTGCTTATATCTCTGATGCCACAGGGGAAACCGAACTTTATCTGCAGAATGCGGCAGGTGGCGAGCCGATGCAGTTTACTCAATAAGAACGATACATATATCCGTGACTTTAAATGGAGTCCGGATTCTAAGAAGATAGTGTATATGGATCGTAAGAACCGAGTTAATCTGCTGGATGTGGCTTCCGGGAAAGTTTCTTTATTATTGCAAGATCCGGTGGGAGTGCCGGGTGGAGTTACTTTCTCTCCGGACAGTGAGTGGTTGACTTATACACGGATGGGTAAAAATGAAATCAATGTCGTATATGTCTACAACATTGCGGAAAAGAAAGAATATCCGGTGACCGACAAATGGTATAACTCTTCTTCTCCGGTGTTCAGTGCCGACGGAAAGTATCTGATATTCTCTTCTGCCCGTGATTTTAACCCGACTTACGGATCATTGGAATGGAACCATGTATATAATAATATGTATGGTGTGTACATCGCTTTGCTGTCTAAGGATACATCGTCTCCTTTCATGCAGAAAGATGCGGAAGTGGCTGTATCTAATGCTACCCCCAAAAGCGGAGATAAGAAACCGGCAGATAAGAAGGAAGTGGCCGATGCTTCGTTGGTGAAGTTCGATCCGGATGGCATTACCGATCGCATCGTTCGCTTGCCCTTGTCTCCGTCTTATTATGGTAACTTCTATTCGGATGGCAACAAGGTGTACTACTGGGGACGCGGTGGTACGAAAATGTATGACTTGGCAAGTCAGAAAGAGGAATCGATTGCCGATGGAGCTTCGATGGATGTTACTTACGATGGTAAGAAGGCACTTTTCTTTAAAGGCCGTCAGATTTATGTGACCAATCTTCCTTCGGGTAAAAGACAGAACTGACCGCTCCGGTCGATTTAAGCAATATGAAGATCACTGTAGACTATACGAAAGAGTGGGCACAAATCTTTGATGAAGCTTGGCGTGCTTTCCGGGACGGATTCTATCTGGAGAGCATGCACGGTGTAGATTGGAAAGCAATTAAAGAAAAATATGCGGTCTTGCTTCCTTACGTAAAACTCGTTTAGACCTGAATTATATTATTGGCGAGATGATAGGCGAATTGGAGTGGGCATGCTTATGTCAATCCGGGAGAAACGGAACAGCCCAAACGGATCAATACCGGCCTGCTTGGTGCGGAAATAACTCGCGACAAGAGTGGCTTTTTCCGTCTGGAGAAGATATTCCCCGGAGCATCTTGGAGCAAAGAACTGCGCTCTCCGCTTACGGAACCGGGTGTTGATGTGAAAGTGGGAGAGTACATCGTAGCTATTGACGGTGTGCCGACTAATACAGTTAAAGATATGTATTCTTTACTGGTGGGTAAAGCAGAGATACCTACTGAAATTTCGCTGAATGTCAAACCTCAGCTTTCCGGAGCACGTAAGGTTGTAGATCAGTCCGCTTGCGGAATGAATATCCTTTGTATCATTATAATTGGATCCAAGATAATATCAAGAAGGTGGATAAGGCTTCGAACGGTAAGGTCGGTTATATCTATATCCCGGATATGGGGCCGGAAGGCTTGAACGAGTTCTGCCCGCTATTTCTATCCGCAATTGGATAAGGAGGGTTGATTATCGATGATCGTGCGAATGGCGGTGGAAATGTCTCCCCGATGATTCTGGAACGTCTTTCCCGTGAACCTTATCGTCTGACTATGGGTAGAGGTACCAGCCATGTGGGAACAGTGCCTGATGCTGTACAGGTGGGACCGAAAGTTTGTTTGATCAATAAGTACTCCGCTTCAGATGGCGACCTGTTCCCGTGGGGCTCGAGCTATGACCCGAAGACCGGGAAATGGATTATTGAGAACCATGGAGTAGATCCGGATATTTTGATTGACAATGATCCGGTGAAGGAGTGGAATGGAGAAGACCAGCAACTGAACAGAGCCATCGAAGAGGTTATGAAACAGCTTAAAGATCGTAAACCGTTGCCTCCGGTACCTGCTCCGAGAGATTTTAGTAAATAAACTTATAAGCCTTTGTAGCAAAAGGCTTGTTCACCATAGATTCTATGGATTTCCACAGACTTATTTCCCTATTTCTGTATGAATCCATACAATCTGTGGCGTTTTTTTAATGTACAGTTTTTTAAGTCTATATGAAACAAGAACTAAAGGAAAAGCTTTTGCTTTTAGCGGATAAATATGAGGTGAAAGAATTTATTATGGACGATCCGATACAGTTTCCCCATCGGTATACTGATAAAGCTGATATTGAGATCTCCGGACTGATCGCTTCCTGGATCGCTACCGGTAATAGAAAGGCCATTATCAAAAGTGGTGACCGGATTGATCACGAGCTTTTCCTGAATGCTCCATATCGATATATATTAAGTGAAGAATGGAGGAAATATCGAGGAGTAACATCCAGTTTTTATCGCTATTACTCCTGGAATGATTTCTATATACTCTGCCAGACTTTGTATGCTGCCTACCGGGAGCATGGAGATCTGGAATCCTATTTGTGCCATTCTCTCTCTTCCGGTACGCCATTGGAAAGATTGCAATCGGTGTTCGGACATATCAATGGGATGCCTGCTTTGTCAAGTGCTTCCGAAGCAAAGAAAATGTGTATGTTTCTGCGTTGGATGATTCGTAGGGATTCTCCTGTCGACCTCGGTATTTGGCGGAGTTTCAGTCCCTCAGATCTAATTATCCCTCTTGACACTCATGTACATCGCATCTCGACTGATCTTGGATTGACCAATGCACGTAAATGCCTGAAAACAGCACGTTGCATTACTGATGCGTTGCGGGAGATATGGCCGGATGATCCGGTAAAGGGAGATTTTGCTCTTTTCGGATTTGGTATCAACGAACCGGTGAAAAGTTAGGTACGTTCATAAGCAACTCTTTGTTTTGACGATCTGTTCTTTGGGTGATAAAGAATGCGTTAATCCTCTAATATGTATGGTTCCCGTTGGAAGAGAAGGGCAGGAAATGGTGATCTCTTGTCTTTAGAGAAACCATAAACCGGTCGGTTGTCGATCCATAAACCGGCTGATTTATATATAACCTTGGTATGACCTCTCTTAAAATTATAGATAAAGAATGAGCACAGTTCACCCATTTTTAGTATTTTTGCATCCTGTTTTGAAGATAGAAAACTTTAAAAGAAGAAAAATATAATGGCAAAAGAACTGAAAGACCTGACCAAACGCAGCGAAAACTATTCGCAGTGGTACAATGATTTGGTGGTGAAAGCCGATTTGGCAGAACAATCGGCTGTGCGTGGATGTATGGTGATTAAGCCTTACGGATACGCTATTTGGGAGAAAATGCAGCGTCAGCTGGACGACATGTTTAAAGAAACCGGACACGTTAATGCTTATTTCCCGTTGCTGATTCCGAAATCATTTCTGAGTCGTGAAGCTGAACACGTAGAAGGCTTTGCTAAAGAGTGTGCCGTAGTAACACATTATCGCCTGAAAAATGCCGAAGATGGTTCGGGTGTGGTGGTCGATCCTGCTGCAAAATTGGAAGAAGAGTTGATTATTCGTCCGACTTCTGAAACAATCATTTGGAATACTTATAAAAACTGGATCCAGTCATATCGTGATCTGCCTATTTTATGTAATCAGTGGGCTAACGTTTTCCGTTGGGAAATGCGTACGCGATTATTCCTCCGGACTGCGGAATTTTTGTGGCAGGAAGGTCATACAGCACACGCAACGCGCGAAGAGGCGGAAGAAGAGGCTATCCGTATGTTGAATGTATACGCCGAATTTGCAGAGAAGTATATGGCAGTTCCGGTAGTTAAAGGTGTGAAATCGGCTAATGAGCGCTTTGCCGGTGCACTTGACACGTATACCATCGAGGCAATGATGCAGGATGGTAAGGCATTGCAGAGTGGTACTTCACACTTCTTGGGACAGAATTTCGCAAAAGCATTCGATGTTCAGTTTGTAAATAAAGAGAATAAGCTTGAATATGTTTGGGCTACCTCTTGGGGTGTTTCTACCCGTCTGATGGGGGCACTGATCATGACTCACTCGGATGATAACGGTCTGGTACTTCCTCCGCATCTGGCTCCAATCCAAGTAGTGATCGTTCCTATCTATAAGAATGACGAGCAGTTGAAGCTGATTGATGCTAAGGTAGAAGGTATTGTGGCAAGATTGAAGCAATTGGGCATTTCAGTGAAATATGATAATGCTGACAATAAACGTCCTGGCTTTAAATTTGCCGATTATGAATTGAAGGGTGTGCCTGTTCGTCTGGTGATGGGTGGACGTGACTTGGAGAACAATACGATGGAGGTAATGCGTCGTGATACTCTGGAAAAAGAGACTGTGACTTGCGATGGAATTGAGACGTATGTTCAGAATCTGCTGGAAGAGATCCAAGCTAACATCTATAAGAAAGCGCGTACTTATCGTGACTCACGTATCACTACGGTGGATAGCTATGATGAGTTTAAGGAGAAAATCGAAGAAGGCGGCTTTATCCTGGCTCACTGGGATGGAACAGTGGAGACGGAGGAAAAGATCAAAGAGGAGACAAAGGCGACGATTCGTTGCATTCCGTTCGAATCGTTTGTTGAAGGTGACAAAGAGCCGGGTAAGTGTATGGTGACAGGAAAACCGTCTGCTTGCCGTGTGATATTTGCTCGTTCTTATTAATCATTAATATAAGGTATAGAAAGAAAAGGTTGGAGGTACCCGAAATGTGAACTTCCGACCTTTTTCTTTTTTTATCATTAATCTGATAATTCTATGAATCCATTGTTAAATCTTATCTGGCTGCTTTGTGGCGGCATCTTTACTGCGATAGAATATCTTATTTCAAGTCTTTTAATGATGATTACCATTATTGGTATTCCATTCGGCTTTCAGACATTGAAATTGGCCGGACTTGCTTTATGGCCATTTTGGCAAAGAGGTGAGAAGTACTCCTGATTCTGGAGGTTGCCTCAGTATCATAATGAATATCATCTGGTTGTTTCTAGGTGGAATTTGGATCAGCCTCTCTCACTTGGGATGGGGGATTTTGCTTTGTATTACCATTATCGGTATACCGTTCGGAAAGCAGCACTTTAAGTTAGCCGGACTCGCTTTGACTCCTTTCGGAAAGGTGATTGTCGACAAAAGTTTCTAAATGAAATGCTCTTTCGGCGCATTTAGCAAGTTTTACTCTAAGAGCTGTTTCACTTCTATTTGGTAGTTTTGTCATCAGTAAAAAGACAGAGAGCATTACATTGGATGCTCTCTTTTCATTTCGATTTCGCTTTTAGGGTCTCTTTCACCGAATCATTCGGTATGCTGTCCTTAGCGGCAGCTTGCTTCCGTCTCAGGTTTCTCAGTTTCCATTTATTCCAAAAAAGAAGCTCACTCCATTTATTGAAGTCCTTTTTATACATGATACCGATTCCTTGTGTAGTCAGGTTGGTTCGCGTATAATAGCGGTCATTCGTTTCATTGTATGCTTTTAGGCGTATGTCTCCCGAACGGTTGAGTAACCATTCTGCTTCAAAGTCTCCAATGAAGTTGGTATTTGCCAATGGATTGTCCCGGTAGCCGAAATTCCCGTTGATTAGCAAGCGGTTGTTCAGCAACTGCCCGGATAAGATGCCTTCTATTTCCATGTCCGTCCAACCCTTGTCACCTGTACTGAGATTAGTGCCGATGTTCCAGTTGTTGTTATCGAATACTTGTGACAACAGATTGTTTAACTGTCCGGATAGGGTAGAGAACAGGGCCGATGATGTCATGTTGGAGTTTTGGGTACCTCCGGTACTTTCCTGCGGATAGAACTTGCCAATGCCCAACAGGTAGAGAATTTGCATGTTCATCTGTTCGTCTGTACTGATATAATTGCGTACCAGTGTCTGTATCTCGTCCCGTTCATTGGGGAGTTCAATTCCCAACTTGATGTTAGGACGCCAGAGAATTCCTGTCAGATTCATGATGCAATTCACTTTCACATTAGGTTGTTGGGTAATCGTTTCCGAAGCGTCGGGAATCAGGTCGTTCAGTGAAGCTGAATTTACCGTGTAACTAGCCTGAATGTCAAGCGTCGCATCCAATGGGGGACCGTTGAAAGTGATGCTGCTTCCGTCTTTAATGATAAAATCTTTGCGGATGACCTCTTGTAAACTGAATTTGTAGATACCTTGGTTGATACGGTAATTACCGAACATTTTCACATCTCCTTTATTAAAGAACTCTGTACGTATGTTACCGGAGCCTTTACCGCTGATGTAATCTCCGGCAATAGGGTCCATGATAATTTTCATTGTAGCATCCGGAGTAGCATCTATCAACAGGTTCAGTCGAATATCCGTTTTGGATTCTTCCTCTTCCATCTCTTGCTGTAACCGATCGTATTCTGACATTACATTAATGGAATCCTGCACAAACCTGCGGGGCGTTTTATCGACAAACTTAATAAACTGGTTGCTGGCTGCTGAAGCTGTTGCGTTGGTTATATAGACAAAATTGGTGTTACGATTGGTAGTGACAGCTGCATTGACTTGTAATTCCTGCGGGTTTCCAATCAACATTGCATTACCGGTTCCATATACTTTTCCGTAAAAGTTAATATCCGGATTTTCTTTCGTATTCATAAGTAACATGTTGTTTACGTTGAATTCGAAATGATAACTTAGGTCCCTGAAATGCCGGAAATTCAGTTTGCCGTTCATAGTACCCTGATGTCCTTCCATATCTGCTATGCGTATATTATCGAAGCTAATGCCACTGGTGGACAAACGGATGGTGTCTGTTACGGTGAACGAAGTATTCAGTATTCCTATTTTTAAGGATGCGTCCGTCATCAGGTTCCCTTCGATATTGAGTGCTTTGAACTTTCCGTAGAAATGGGCTTTACCACTGGTACGTCCATGCAGGTCTTCAACAATGGAACGCATGAAGTATTGGAGAAATTGGATATTCGTATGCTCCGTTTCTATATTCAAGTCTAGTTTGCTTTCCGGTTTTAACGGATAGACATGCCCGATGACATGCGTCTTCGATACTCTTTCTTCTTCCATGTGTGCATCAAGAAAGATAGCACGCATGTCGTTCTTCCACGCACCGTAAATATCCATAGCCCCCAACGAGGCATCATTAAAGGTGAAGTTTTTAAAATGCAGGCGGGTGTTCATGACCGGTTCTTTTAAAATGCCACTGGCATATGCTGTTCCCGTAGCGTCTCCTTTGAAGTCCACATCGTCAAAGTTTACCACATCGAACACGTAGCCTACATTGATGTCCTTTAGTTCTACTTTTAATGTATCTTTGGCTTGTTCTGAAATGCGTCCATTGATACGGATATGACGGTCCTGATGTGAAAAATAGAAATCATTCACATCTATTTTTTCTGAATCGACGACAACTTGTGAGGGATGAACCTGCCATAGAGTATCATTCAGGATGATGTCTGTCTGTTTAATATCTACGACAGTTTTCAGTGGGGACTTTTCTTCGGCTGCGCGGAAGAAACTGGCGGCGGCAGATAATCGTCCGCTATAAGTACTGATGGCATTGTTACCCCAGTTGATATTGGCATTTATAGTGTCATTCTTGGCTTGTGCGTCCAGAGAGATGCTTACAGCACTTTCTTTCTTTAGGTTATTGAACCGGACCTTTGCTTTGAACTGATCGGTAGGATTCTCACAAAGTACCAAACCTGACTCGATAAACGTGTTTTGATATTGTAAACGTGGAAAATAGCCTTCTACACGCAAGCGTTGTGCCTGATCGTTGAAGTAACCTTTCACAGTCGAGTGTGAATATATTTTCAATGGGATGTCAAATACTGTCGACAACAGTTCTGTATTAAATATGTGAATATCGAAACTAAAGTTATTATTGGTTCTAATAGGCTTTTTATCCGGTTGAATTAGTGAAGGAATATATCGCCGCATAATGTTCATAACACTTGCCGGAAGCGTATGATACAGGTAATTGCCTTCGATACTTGCTTTTAAGAAACTGGAGGTTAGTTTCAATTGGTTCTCTTTATCTTGGCGGGTTGCAGTGATGTTGATATTATCCAGAAAATAGCTCTTCTCTGGTGCGGTAAATTGTAAACTGTCTATATTGATTTCACCCATCATTTCATCGATGGAACCACCCCGGAAATTAGCTTTTAGTTTCAAAGAAAATTCTGCATCCGGATACTCCTTTGTCAGATTCAGGTCGTGTGGACGTATTTTGTCTATGACTGCATTGAAGTTAAAAGTAGGGACTTTTTCGACTACATTGATGTTGCCGTTTAAATGTACCGAACCGTTTTCGTCATTCAATGCCACTTTACCGTCAAAACCACCGCGTTTGAATTCTCCGTCCAGCGTGATGTTTTCATATTTATAATTACTGTATTCGAGGGATGCTATCAAACCTTTTAACGTAATGGAAGGATATTGGCTCTTGTAGTGGTTTCCTCGGACATCCAGATTAAAGGTAATCTTGCCCAATTGCTTGTTTCCTAGCAGTTGCCCTAACTCAAAATCGGTGGTCTTTACGCCTCCTGAATAAGAAAACAGCGCTTTAGCTTTATCGGAACTAAGCTTTAAGTCGGTTTGGACGGAGCCTATGTCAGTACGGAACAGGCCGTACATAACCAAGTCTGTAAAGTACCCTGATATTTCACCATGAAAAGAGGTATTTCCTAAGTGTTGTAATACAGGGGGAACGCCATTATAGTGCGGGCTTAGATTGCGCACTAAAAATCCGATCCCCTCTTTGTTGGCAGAGAGGTTGGTCAGATGTCCATAAACGTAAGCGTCTTGAGGACGTGATAAGTCTTGTAAAGATACATCTCCTTTTAGTCGGAACTTATCTCCTGCGTTGATTTCCAGTGTCCTGCAATTCAGTTGATTGAGCGTACCTTCTACATCAATGTTGAGATCTAGTTTTTTCTTTAAAATTGGATAATGCCGGGACAAAAGCTGAAATGTCATTCAAAGTCACATGAGATGGTAAAGTACGGAAAGAGAAGCGAACGTTATCGGCAAAATGGTTGAGTGCTTTCAAACTGTCATATTCCATTCGGATAGTATCCATTTTCATTTCGGTACCCGGCATTTCTATTGCGAAATTTTCTATTTTCATGCCTTTGTTATTAGCAATGACTTTCAGGCTCAACTTTCGTAGTTCAAAGCCCGATTGTTCGTCTACACTCAGGCGTTTGATGGCTGCATTGATCGAATCGTTTTGAAGTGCCTTGAGTGAAATGTTGGCAATGATATTGTGTAGTTTGATATGTTGCGGGTTAAACTTTCCGGGCGTTTCTTCTTCCGATAATACGTCGTAGGATAGTTTACCACGGCGTATTAATATGGAATTAATACGTAGATCAATGTCCTTTTTTGTTTTTACTGTATCTTTGGATGCAAATGCGTCCAAGACGAATTTAAAATTTGGCTCCATGTGCGGAGCGGGCTTATTCAAGTTGATATTAAAGCCAAATAACTGCACGCTGCTGATTGTGATTTTCCGTTGAATAAAGGAATAATATCAAATTTGGCAGAAAGACGTGTAATTTTGAGCATTTCTTTTTCCCGATTGATCGTCAAGCAATACATCATCTATAATGATACGGTTTAATAATCCAATGTCTATCTTACCGATAGTCAGTTCTGTACCCAAAGTCCGGGATAGTTCTTTTGTGACAAACGTAGTCATATTTCGCTGAATATATGGAATATTCAGCAAAATAATAGTTCCGATATATATACCTAATATGATACCGATAACCCAACGTACAGTCTTCTTCAGCGTTCTGATAGGCGGTTGTTTTGATTTTGAGAACAAAAATATAAAATAGTTCGTTATGAATCCTACTTTTATCATTACTTTTGCATCGTTTAAATATCAAAAAGCGTATGAGTACAATTATATTAGGAATTGAATCTTCCTGTGACGATACATCAGCTGCAGTTATTAAAGATGGTTATTTGTTATCGAATGTGGTATCTAGCCAGGCTGTACACGAAGCTTATGGTGGAGTAGTACCGGAATTGGCATCGCGTGCTCACCAACAGAATATAGTACCTGTGGTGCATGAAGCGTTGAAGCGTGCAGGAGTGACCAAGGAAGAGCTGAGTGCGGTAGCCTTTACAAGGGGGCCTGGGTTGATGGGATCATTGCTGGTTGGAGTATCTTTTGCAAAGGGGTTTGCACGTTCATTAAATATCCCGATGATTGATGTTAATCATCTGACAGGACACGTGTTAGCGCATTTTATTAAAGAGGAAGGAGAAGCAAATGAACAGCCCGATTTTCCATTCCTTTGTTTGCTGGTATCCGGAGGTAATTCTCAAATTATATTGGTGAAAGCATATAATGATATGGAGATTCTGGGACAGACTATTGACGATGCTGCCGGAGAAGCAATTGATAAATGTTCGAAAGTAATGGGACTTGGTTATCCGGGGGGACCTATAATTGACCGTTTGGCACGTCAGGGCAATCCGAAGGCTTATACTTTTAGTAAACCTCATATTTCTGGTTTGGATTATAGTTTTAGCGGATTGAAAACGTCGTTTCTTTACTCTCTGCGTGATTGGATGAAAGAGGATCCCGATTTCATCGAACACCATAAGAACGATTTGGCAGCTTCGCTTGAAGCAACGGTAGTAGACATTTTGATGGATAAACTTCGTAAAGCAGCCAAGCAATATAAAATTAATGAAGTGGCTGTAGCGGGCGGTGTTTCTGCTAACAACGGTTTGCGTAATGCCTTTCGTGAGCATGCAGAGAAATATGGTTGGAAAATTTTTATTCCCAAGTTCAGCTATACTACAGATAATGCCGCAATGATCGCTATCACCGGATATTTTAAATATCAGGATAAAGATTTCTGCTCTATAGAACAGCCTGCTTATTCACGTGTAACTTTGTAAGAGTCCTATGTTTGCGGAGATAATAACTATTGGTGATGAACTGTTGATAGGACAGGTGACTGATACCAATTCGGCATGGATGGGGCGCGAATTAAATAAAGTAGGTATAGAGGTGATTCGTGTCGTGTCTGTACGAGATCGGGCAGATGAGATTATTGAAGCTGTAGATGCTTCGATGAAAAGGGCAAATATTGTACTAGTGACAGGGGGCTTGGGACCCACCAAAGATGATATTACCAAACAGACTCTTTGCAAATACTTCGGTACCAGACTGATCTTTAGCGAGGCTGTCTTTGAAAACGTAAAACGGGTATTGGCGGGAAAAATACCGATGAATGCGTTGAATAAAAGTCAGGCAATGGTACCTGAAGATTGCATCGTTATTAATAATCGGGTAGGGAGTGCTTCTGTCAGTTGGTTTGAGAAAGATGGTAAGGTACTTGTTTCTATGCCGGGAGTTCCTCAGGAAATGACCACTGTGATGAGTGAAGAGGTTATTCCACGTTTGTGTGCAAAGTTTCGTACGGATGCAATTATTCATCGAACATTTACTGTACAAAACTATCCCGAATCGGTGTTGGCTGAGAAATTGGAATCTTGGGAAATGGCATTACCTGCTTGTCTAAAACTGGCTTATTTACCAAAACCGGGTTTGATTCGTTTAAGATTGACGGGACGCGGGCAGAATCGTAGCGAGGTAGAAGCTTGTGTAAATACTGAGAGTGCCAAACTTGAGGCAATTTTAGGAGAAGATATTTTGGATGAGGAAGATACTCCGATTGAAATTTTGATAGGCGAACTTTTAAAGAAGAAGAATTTGACTCTTTCTACCGCAGAAAGTTGTACCGGTGGAAGCATTGCAGCCCGTATCACTTCGGTTGCCGGCAGTTCGGAATATTTTAAAGGAAGCATAGTAGCGTATGCCAATGAAGTAAAGACAGGAGGTGCGGTAAGTGAGGAAACGGTCATTGAAATGGTAAAAGGTGCGATGAAAGCGCTAAAACTGACTGTGCTGTAGCTACGTCTGGAATCGCAGGTCCCAGTGGGGGGACTGAAGAATTTTTGCCCGTTGGTACAGTTTGGATTGCTGCTGCCTATAAAAGTGAAATTTGCACTATGAAGCAGGAAACTAATCGTGGAAGAGAGATGAATGTGGAGAGAGCAAGCAATAATGCCCTTCTATTGCTTCGAAAATTGGTGAAATGAAGAAAAATTACCGCTCAATAATGAATTTATTTAGGAAATACTTGTTTTTATATACATAAAAGTGCTTACTTTGCGCTCTGTTTGAAAGAAGTATAGATTAAAACTATAAAAATAAGATAGAAATGTCGAAGATTTGTCAAATTACCGGAAAGAAAGCCATGATTGGCAACAATGTTTCACACTCAAAGAGAAGAACTAAAAGAACCTTTGATTTGAACTTGTTTAACAAAAAGTTCTACTATGTAGAACAGGACTGCTGGATCAGCCTGAGCCTCTGTGCTGCTGGTTTGCGTATTATTAATAAGAAAGGTTTGGACGCTGCTTTGAATGATGCGGTTGCCAAAGGGTATTGTGATTGGAAAACCATTAAAGTTGTTGGCTAAAACGTTAAAAAAGAGGAGAAACTGATTATGGCAAAGAAAGCAAAAAGGTAATAGAGTTCAGGTGATTCTGGAATGCACAGAACACAAAGATAGCGGTATGCCAGGGAACATCTCGTTATATCACAACTAAGAACAGAAAAAATACTACTGAAAGACTTGAGTTGAAGAAGTACAACCCAATTCTGAAAAGAGTAACAGTACACAAAGAAATTAAATAATAAAGAAAGAGTATAACCCATGGCAAAGAAAACAGTAGCAAGTTTGCACGAAGGATCTAAAGAAGGTCGTGCTTATACTAAGGTTATCAAAATGGTTAAATCTCCGAAAACTGGAGCTTATTTTTGATGAACAAATGGTTCCTAACGAAAAAGTACAAGACTTTTTTTAAGAAATAAGCCGGTTGCATAAATAGCAATCCGAAAAATCCTCTCACTGATATTCATTGAGGGTTTTTTTTGCCAATTTTATTCGCTTCATTTTTTACTTTACGCCAGTTTTATTATATCTTTGTAGCATAATGTATTATACAAATAATTGTAATCATGGGATTTTTTTTAGTTTTTTCTCAAAGGAAAGAAGGAAACTTTAGATAAAGGATTATCTAAAACCAAAGAAAGTGTATTCAGCAAGATTGCCCGTGCGGTGGCCGGAAAATCGAAGGTGGATGATGAAGTGTTGGATAATCTGGAAGAGGTACTTATCACATCGGACGTAGGGGTAGAGACTACTCTTAATATCATCAAGCGTATCGAAAAACGTGCAGCAGAAGATAAATATGTAAATACACAAGAGTTGAATTCGATTCTTCGTGAAGAAATAGCTGCATTACTGACTGAAAATAATTCGGATGATGTTGCCGATTTCGATGTTCCGGTAGAAAAAAGCCTTATGTTATTATGGTGGTG
>VOFI01004067.1_pt1 | contig 15447 bp, 8 predicted proteins | sample 5384131 | NCBI WGS metagenome assembly VOFI01 (sample SAMN12384728, study PRJNA508395) | human gut metagenome | isolation source: healthy gut H | host: Homo sapiens
GCTTTCAGGCGGTCCTCCGCAAAGGCGTTTGCCGTCATGGCAAAGATGGGGATGCTCTTTGCGTCCGGGCGGTCCATGGCGCGGATGGCGCGGGTGGCCTCGTGGCCGTCCCGCACCGGCATCATCACGTCCATCAGGATGGCGTCAAAGCCGCCCACCGGCGAGGCTGCAAAGGCCTCCACCGCCTGCTGTCCGTCGGCGGCTTTTGTCACCTTTATGCCCACATCGTTCAGCAAAAACTCTATGATCTCCATGTTCAGGGCGTTGTCCTCGGCCAGCAGCACCTGCCGCCCACGCAGCACAGTAAGGTCTGTCTGCTGCCGCTCCGGCTCTTCGGTTGCAGTATTGTCGATAGCAAAGGGCAGGGTGATGGTGTAGGTGGTGCCTACGCCCTGCTTGCTTTCCACCCCGATGGTACCGCCCATCTTATCCACAAGGCTTTTGGTGATGGACATGCCAAGGCCGGTGCCGCCGTATACCGAGCGCGCCCCGGCGTTTTCCTGCGTAAAGGGCTCGAACATCCGCTGCTGGAACTCCTCGCTCATGCCGATGCCGGTATCCGCGCAGACAAAGCAGATCTGCACCTTGTCCCCGGTACAGCTCAGTTCAAAGCAGTCCAGCATCACGCGCCCCTTCTCCCGGTTATACTTGATGGCATTGCTGAGCACATTCATCAGCAGCCGCTTGACGTGCAGCGGGCTGCCCACCAGCCGGGGATGCGGCAGCCTGCCGTATTCCCGGTGCAGCACAATACCGCGCTCTTCCGCCTGTTTTTCCAGCACATCCGTGATCTCGTGTATCAGCTCGGGCAGATCAAAGGGCACATTTTCCAGCACCACCTCGCCGGACTCCAGCTTGCCCATATCCAGCACCTCGTTCACCAGTTCCAGCAGCAGGGTGGAGGCCTCCCAGATCTTTTTGCGGCAATCGGCCTGCCGCGCCATATCCTCCGGGCAGCGGTCGCCGATCTCCACCATACCCCGGATGCCGTTGATGGGGGTGCGGATATCGTGGCTCATGCGCTGCAAAAACTCGGTCTTGGCAAGGTTTGCGCTCTCTGCCTTCAGCGCAGCCGCCTTGAGGGTCTTCTGGTACTCCTGCTCCCGGCGCAGCTGCTGCTCCCGGTAGCGCCGGGCAGTCTTGCCGCGCAGCAATTGCAAAAGGAACAGCACGACCATGTAAGCAAAGGCCGCCATGCTCACATTGCGCATGGTAGAGGCATACACCTCCTGCTCCGGGCGGTAAACATAGATATAAAAGCTGCGTCCCTGCCCCACAATACCGTAGGCGTACTGCTGCCCGGTGGTGCTGTGCACATGGATCATGCCGCCGTCTGTGCTGCGCGCTTTTAAGGCAGAAAGGGTGGGGTTTTCGTCCACAGTGGTATCCAGCAAAGAGGTATCGTTGCTGGCCACGATGCGGTCGCCCCGGGTCACCACGATAATGCCGTCCACAGCGGGGTTATAGCCCTGTACGCAGTTCTGATAGGACAGACTGTAATTGCGCACATATTCTGCCGTGGTGCGGTAGTACACCACGAGCACCCCGTCCCCATCTTTCCGGGCACAGGCTGCGGTGTCCACATAGGAGCTGTCCTCCTTTTCCGTCCGCCCGGCATAGACCTGCTGGGGGTGGTCGGCCACCTTCAGCACGATAGAACCGGCCAGTTCCTTTTCCATCTGTTCCCGGACCTGCGGGTCAGCCACCCGGCCATCCTGTGAGGCACCGCACAAAATTTTGCCCTCTGCCGAAACCACAAGGATGCCGCTGAGGGTATAATCCTGCAAATATTCTTCCATAGCGGCATCGTCCAGCACCCGCCCGGGGTTCTCCTGCTGGTCCCGGGCGATCTCGCTGCACAGATGCTGCGCGTTTTCCATCACCCGCATCAGGCTTTTGGCCTCGGTGGCAAGGTTCAGGTTATCGTAGCTGGTGCACTGCTCCTTAACATAGCTGATGGTATCCTCAAACTGCTTTTCTGCATTTTGCAGGTCGCTGTGGGCCGAAAGCCCCAGCACACCGCCCAGTATCAGCAACCCAGCAAGCGCACAGATCAGAATGTGCTGCTTCCGGCTGATAACCAGTGACCCTTTTTCCATTCCGTCATGCATGGGTGCTGTCCTCCAGTCCATCCAGATAGTGCCCGGGGTCGTCCAGATAGCGGCTCACGATCTGCCGGACGGTGCCATCTGCCAGCATCTCCCGAAAAACCTCCGTCAGCTGCTGCGGCAGGTCATCGCCGCGCTCTTTGGCAAAGGCAACGCCCAGCCGCGCCGTCATCAGCGGCTCGTCCAGAATGCGGTATTCAACGCTGTAATCCTTCATGAACTGCCGGATGGCGCTTTCGTGGGCGGCTAAGGCGTCCGCGTAGCCTTTGAGCAGGGTGGTGTAGAGCAGATCCCGATTCTGCAGGGAATACAGCCTGCGCAGCCGGGGCAGACCGTTCTGCTCCGCATTCAAAACAGTTCCTCCGGCTTTGTGGTGGACTGCACCGCCACCACCTTACCGGCCAGATCCTGCAGAGTGCGAATGTCGCTATCGGAGCGCACCGCCACCACCTGACGGCTGTACAGATAAGGCCCTGCCCATTGGTATTCTTCCTCGCGGCCATCCATGGAAAAGCTGCCCCAGATGCAGTCGATGGTGTCGTTTTCCACCAGTTCCTTCTTCTTTTCCCAGTCGATGGTCACAAATTTCACCCGGTAGCCCAGCCGCCCGAACGCCTCAGTGGCCAGTTCCACGTCAATGCCGGTGGGTGCGCCGTCTGTGCCCATATAGTTGAAGGGCGGGTAGTTATCGCTGCCCACCACGATGACCGGCATTGCTGCCGTATAGCTGTCGGCTTTTCCGGGATGCAGGCAGCTGCAAAGCAGCGCCGCGCACATCGCCAGCGTCAGCAAACAGGCCGCCAGCCGCAGTCCTCTTCTGTGTTTTTTCATGGTTCTTCCATCCTGTATTTTTTGCTGTATTTTACAGCAGATCGCTCCATGTTATCAGTATAATAAAATCTGTTCCAAAAGAAAAGCCAAAAATCACTTTTCCGGCAGTTTTTACGCTTTTCTGTAAAAAAAGAGCTCCCGGAGCGTTCGCAGACGTTCCGGGAGCCAAAATAACACTTTTTACTTGTGGTACTTCATGCCCGCATTGATGGTGCAGGCGCGGTAGATCTGCTCCGTGAGCACCAGCCGCGCCAGCTGATGGGGCATGGTGATGCGGCCCATACTGAACTTGAGGGCAGCGGCCTTTTTCACCTCATCGGACAGGCCGTGGGACGAGCCGATGACAAAGGCCACATCCCCTGCCCCGCTGCCGGCGCGCTGTGCCAGAAACTGCGCCAGTTCATCGGAGGAGATCTGCTTGCCCTCGATGCACATAGCCACGATAGCAGCCCCCTTGCGCACATTGGAAAGGATGGCTTTTCCCTCCTTGTCCAGCGCCTTTTTCACCACGGCGTCCGAGGCGTTTTTCTCCTCGATCTTTTCCTCCGGCAGCTCAAGGATGCGGAAGGCGGCAAAGGCCGCCAGACGCTTCTGGTACTCTGCCACGCCCTCGGCGAAATATTTGGCGTTCAGCTTACCCACACAGATCAGGTCGATATTTTGCATGACTGCTTCCTCTTTTCAGGATAAACGATTTAAAATTGTCTCCGCTTCGCTCTAACAATAACAGCGGAAAATTTTTTATAATTTGTAACTCCGAAACGACTGCGGTCGTTTCGGAGTTACTTTTTCACGGGAGGGGACTTTTCGGAAAGGCGGCGGGGAGTTTCCTGAGCAAATTCCGGCGAAGTGGGGCCCCGGTGCGCAGCACTGGGGCGGAACAGGGGTTCCGGACTCATTTGCGAAGGAAAGCTCTCCGCCGCCTGCCATCACAGCAGGCTCATCTGCTCGCCCTCGTCCTCGGCGCGGATCAGCGCACCGGTGGCGGGCAGGCTGCGCACGCGATAGCGGTGGGGGTTGGCCAGCTCCAAGGTATCAGCCGGCACCACCGAGGCAATGGTCTGGTTCTTTTTCAGGGTGACCACCGCCACGCCCTGACTGTCGCGGGTGGTCTTGGCGGCGATCTGCGCCGTGCCCACCAGCAGCATCCGGCTGGCACTGGTGCGGATGGCAAGCTCGGTCTCCTCCGGCTGGTAAAGCATCATGGCAAGCGGTTCCTTATCGCTGTACGCCTTCAGCAGTTTGCGGCGATTCTGCTTGGTGGCGTAGGAGCTGAGGGGGATCTTCGCACACTTGCCGCTGGCAAAGAAGAACAGCATAAAGCCGCTGTAATCGCCGGTAATGACCATGCTCAGCACGTTTTCGCCCTCGTCCATGCCCAGCCGTCCCGGGATGAAGATGCCCATCTGGGCTACCTTGCCGTCCTCCAGCTCTGCCAGACGTACCTTGTACACCTGCTGCTTGTCGGTGAAGAACAGTGCCTCCACGTTGTTGCGGGTCTCCAGCTGCTGGATGATCTCGTCCCCCCTCCTTCAGCTTGTGCGCACCGGCGGTGCGCAGGCTCTGGGGCGGGATCTTTTTAAAGTAGCCCTCCCGGGTAAAGAACACGGTCACCGGGTAGTCCGGCACAGCTTCTTCCTCGGCGGCAGCATCCTCTTCCGGCAGGTCGTACAAAATTTCACTGCAGCGGGGCTTTCCGTATTTTTTCGCTACATCGTTTAGTTCGTTGATGATGATGCGGCGGATGCGGGCGGGCTTTGCCAGCACATCGTTCAGGTCGGCAATGTCCTTTTCCAGCTGCTCGATCTCGCCGGTGCGCTTGAGGATGTATTCCCGGTTGAGGTGGCGGAGTTTGATCTCGGCCACATATTCGGCCTGCACCTCGTCAATGCCAAAGCCGATCATCAGGTTGGGCACCACCTCGGTCTCCTCCTCGGTGGTGCGGATGATGCGGATGGCTTTGTCGATATCCAGCAGGATGGCGGCAAGGCCCTGCAACAGGTGCAGCCGCTTTTCCTTGCCGTGCAGGTCGTAGTAGGTGCGGCGGCGCACACACTCAACGCGGAATGCCGTCCACTCCTTTAAAATCTCCCGCACACCCATGACCCGGGGCTGACCGGACACCAGAATGTTGAAGTTGCAGCTGAAGCTGTCCTCCAGCGGGGTGGCCTTGAACAGTTTTGCCATCAGCTTGTCGGCATCCACGCCGCGCTTGAGGTCCAGCGTCAGCTTCAGACCGTTCAGGTCGGTCTCATCGCGCATATCGCTGATCTCCTTGACCTTGCCGGTCTTGACCAGTTCCGCGATCTTGTCCATGATGGCCTCCACCGTGGTGGTGGGCGGGATCTGGGTAACCTCAATCATATTTTCGCCGGGCACCACATTGTAGCGGGCGCGTACCTTCACGCTGCCGCGGCCGTTCTCGTAAATTTCACGCATCTGCGCTTCATCATACACGATCTGGCCGCCGCCCACAAAGTCCGGGGCGGGCATGGTGGTGCCGATGTCGTGGTGCTCGTCCTTCATCAGCGCCACGGTGGTGGCGCACAGTTCCGCCAGATTGAACGAACAGATGTTGCAGGCCATGCCCACCGCGATGCCCAGCGTGTTGTTGGCCAGAATGGTGGGGAAGGTGACCGGCAGCAGGGTGGGCTCGGTGGTGGTGCTGTCGTAGTTGGGCACAAAGTCCACGGTCTCCTTGTCGATATCCCGGAACAGCTCCTCGCACACACCCTCGAGCTTTGCCTCGGTGTAACGGGCAGCAGCGCAGGACATATCCCGGCTGTACGCCTTGCCAAAGTTACCCTTGCTGTCCACAAAGGGCACCAGCAGGCTCTCGTTGCCGCGGCCCATGCGCACCATGGTGTCGTAGATGGCGGCATCGCCGTGGGGGTTCAGGTGCATGGTGCTGCCCACGATGTTGGCAGACTTGGTGCGTGCGCCCTTGAGCAGGCCCATCTCGTACATGGTGTACAGCAGCTTGCGGTGCGCCGGTTTGAAGCCGTCGATCTCTGGCAGCGCGCGGCTGACGATGACGCTCATGGCGTAGGGCATATAGTTGGTTTCCAGCGTACGGGTAATGGGATCCTCCAGCACGCTGCCTGCGTTTAAAATTTCAACGCCGTCACCCAGCTGCGGGCGCACCGGCTTTAAGGTTTTCTTGGTCGATTTTTTTGCCATTGTGTTTCCTCATACTGTCCAGAGGCCGTGTTTCGGGCTTTTGGGGAGCATTGCTGCCGCCCGCGCCCTCATCCGGCTCGTAAACTCGCCACCTTCCCCGGCCGGGGAAGGCTTTGGCACGGTATCGTTCTGCTTATCAGGACACGTCCAGATCATCCAGATACTCTGCGCCGTGCTGAGCAATATGCTCCTTGCGGCCTGCCAGATTGTCGCCCAGCAGGATATCGAACACCTGCGCGGTCTGCACCACATCGGTGGGCATTACCTTGATCAGGCGGCGGCTTTCCGGGTTCATGGTAGTCAGCCACATCATCTCGGGGTCGTTCTCGCCCAAGCCTTTGGAGCGCTGGATGGTGTATTTTTTGTCCCCGATCTTTTCCAGAAAAGCGGCCTTTTCCGGCTCGGTATAGGCAAAATAAGTGCGGTCCTTCGTGGTGATCTCGTACAAAGGCGACTCCGCGATATACACATAGCCCTTGTTGATCAGGGTGGGGGTAAGGCGGTAGAGCATGGTCAGCACAAGGGTGCGGATCTGGTAGCCATCCACATCGGCATCGGTACAGATGACGATTTTATTGAACCGCAGGTTTTCGAGGTTAAAGGTAGCCAGCTCCTTGTTGTGCTTGCCGCCCAGCTCCACGCCGCAGCCCATCACCTTGATCAGGTCTACGATGACGTCCGACTTGAAGATGCGGGCATAATCCGCCTTCAGGCAGTTCAAAATCTTGCCGCGGATGGGCATGATGGCCTGATATTCACTGTCCCGGCTGGACTTGACCGCGCCCATAGCCGAGTCGCCCTCCACGATATACAGCTCGCGGCGGGCGGCGTCCCGGGTGCGGCAGTCCACAAACTTCTGCACGCGGTTGGCTAAGTCGATTTGCGTAGAGAGCGTCTTTTTGATGCTCTGGCGCGTTTTTTCCGCGTGCTCGCGGCTCTGCTTGTTCACCAGCACCTGCTGGCAGATCGTCTGGGCCTCCTCCGGCTTTTCCAGAAAATACACTTCCAGATAATGCTTGAGGAAGTCGGTCATGGCCTGCGAGACAAATTTATTGGTGATGGCCTTTTTGGTCTGGTTCTCGTAGCTGGTGCGGGTGGAAAAGCTGGAGGATACATACACCAGACAGTCCTGCACATCCTGAAAGCTGATGGCGCTCTCGCCCTTTTTGTACAGGTTCTTTTCCTTCAGGTACTTGTTGATCTGGTAGACAAAGGCGGTGCGCACCGCGTGCTCCGGGCTGCCGCCGTGCTCCAGCCACGAAGAGTTGTGGTAATATTCCAGCATCTGCACCTTATTAGAGAAGCAAAAAGCCGCACCCATGCGCACCTTGTAGTCCGGCTGATCCTCGCGGTCGCGGCCCACGGCCTCGCTCTCACAGCTGAACACCGGGGTCAGGGTGTCCTCCCCTGCTACTTCTGCCACATAGTCCGCAATGCCGTTCTGGTAGCACCAGCTCTCGTGCCATGGCTTGCCGGTGGCGGGGTCTTTTTCCTTTTCATCGGTAAAGTTGAGGGTAAGCCCGGCGTTGACCACAGCCTGACGGCGCAGCACGTCCTTATAGTAGCTGCCGGGCACATCAATATCGGTAAACACCTCATCGTCCGGCTTCCAGTGGATGATACTGCCGGTGCGGCGTCCCTTGTAGGGCTCCTTTTGCAGGCCGCCCACGTTCTCGCCCTTTTTAAAGTCCAGATGGTAGTGGTATCCGTCACGATAGATATCGGCGGTCATCCATGCCGAGGCGTACTGGGTGGCGCACAGGCCCAGACCGTTCAAGCCAAGGCTGAACTCGTAGTTATCCTCGCCTTCGCCGTACTTGCCGCCCGCGTACATCTCGCAGAACAGCAGCTCCCAGTTGAAGCGCCCCTCGCCGTTGTTCCAGTCCACGGGCATACCGCGGCCAAAGTCCTCCACAATGACGCTGCCATCCTTGCAGCGGGTCACGTTGATGGTATCGCCGTGGCCGTCGCGGGCTTCATCGATAGAGTTGGACACGATCTCAAAGATCGAGTGGGCACAGCCCTCCACACCGTCTGAGCCAAAGATGACTGCCGGGCGCTTGCGCACACGGTCGGCACCCTTTAACGAGGTAATGCTCTCGTTGCCATATTCCTGTTTTTTTGCCATGCTGCTCCTCCCGGCCCATCGCAGCTGTGCCGCGCAGGCCGTCCTGTAATCAAAGCAGACGCCCGCCCTTTCTATTATATAAGAAATATAACAGCATCTCTGCGGGCATAAGCGCCTGTGTTCTTTTCTTTTATTAAACCATAGGTTGTAAAACTTGTCAAATATTCTTTCTCTCTTTTCCCGTACTGCCCCCGGCACGAAAACCGCGAAAAAAAGTCGTTCTTATTTTGCACGCAGAGACGCCGAAAAGCAAAAACTTTTCAATTTTCTGAAAAAAATTTGGATTTACCCCTTTACAAAATCGAAATTTCAGGTATAATAATCATCGTCCGGTGCGCCTCTGTAGCTCAGTCGGTAGAGCAGGGGACTGAAAATCCCCGTGTCATTGGTTCGATTCCGATCGGAGGCACCAGTCAAGGAGACCCAACAGGGTTTCCAAATATGCGGCCGTAGCTCATCTGGTAGAGCGCCACCTTGCCAAGGTGGAGGTAGCGAGTTCGAGCCTCGTCGGCCGCTCCATAACGGAGCAGCAACAGTTGCTCCGGTATGGCCCGGTAGCTCAGTTGGTTAGAGCACCAGCCTGTCACGCTGGGGGTCGTCGGTTCGAGCCCGATCCGGGTCGCTTCGTCGGAATGTCAGTCGTTTGTCTGGCAGTCTTACAAGTAAGACCGCCGTAACAAACTCTGAAATTCCTCCTCTTCCCCGCAAAACTTTGTTTCGCAAATTTTTGCGGGGGCCCCGAAATTCGCAAGAATCGCTCGGGAGGGTGCAGGGACAAATGCACCGAATATGCGGCCGTAGCTCATCTGGTAGAGCGCCACCTTGCCAAGGTGGAGGTAGCGAGTTCGAGCCTCGTCGGCCGCTCCATTGGAGTGGTATTCATCACTCCCTTATATGGTGACGTGGCCAAGTGGTAAGGCAAGGGTCTGCAAAACCCTCATCCACCAGTTCAAATCTGGTCGTCACCTCCAAAAGATTCCCGGAAGCTTCGGCTTCCGGGATTTTTTGTTTTGCACTGTCCCCTGCGGGGGCAAGGCCTGTGACTGTTCAAAACACCCTTATAAAACTCTATTACTACTATGGACTTTTGAGCAGTCGCCCTTGCCGGGGGAGCTTCCTCCCGTGAAAATGCAATGCCGGAGCGTCCGCAGACGCTCCGGCATTGCTATAATAAAAGTAACGCTACCTCAGAACCGCAGCCGCATCTGATACCACACCACCCCGCCGTGGGTGGAAGCGGAAACGCCCTCGTTCACAAAGCCGAACTTTGCATAGTAGTGCAAAAGCTTCTCCTTGCAGGTCAGTACCAGCCCCTTGCGCCCCTGTGCGCGGGCATCTGCAATGGCTCTTTGCAGCAGCAGCCCGGCATAGCCCCGGCAACGGCAGCGCGGGAGGGTGTTCACCCCAAAGATCATCTGCCATGCGCCGTTTTCATCATGCAGGGCGGCATCCGCGTACATCTCATCGGTCAGGTCGGGCATATCGGTGCAAAAGCCGTCCACAAAGGCCACCAGCTCCCCCTGCTCAAGCAGCAGCCAGAAATGACCGGCATAGTGTGCCAGCCGCCCGGCAAATTCCTCTGCCGTGGCAGCCTCTGCTGCCGGGAAACAGGCCGCCTCCACGGCGGCAATGGCCTGTAAATCGTCCATAGTTGCGTTGCGTATCTCCACAGTATCTCTCCTCCCTTTTTGTAATGTCAGTATACCACAGCTGCCGCGCAAGGGCAAAATATTTGCATCTGTTCCCCGTCCGTGTTACAATGGCTATACTACGCTTGGAAGGGAGTTGAAACGCCATGCCCACCGAAAACCGCACTACCTTAACGCCGGACACCCCGGTGCGCTACCTGAAAGGGGTGGGGCCCAAGACCGCAGAGCGATTCGAGAAGCTGGGCATCGTGACGCTGGCAGACCTGCTGTGCCACTACCCCCGGCGCTACATTGACTTTTCCAAGCCCTACTCCATTGCGGAGGCCCCTGCCGACACTGAATGCGTGGTAAAGGCCGAGGTATTCGCAAAGCCCGGCGGGCGCATTTTGCCGGGTGGGCGGCGGATGGAGCGCATCACCGCCGGGGACGATGTAGCCAGTCTGGAGATCACATGGTTCAATAACCCCTACGCCACCCAGAAATTGCAGCTGGGGCAGGAATACTATTTTCAGGGCATCGTCACCGGCGGGATGCTGCGCCGCCAGATGGTCAACCCGCAGGTGCGCACCGCCGAGCAGATCCAAGCCGCGCCCTTTGAGGCCGTTTACCCCCAGACCGAGGGGCTTACCAGCAGCGCCATCTCCCGCTGCATCCGGCAGCTTTTGCCCCACGCGGAGCTGCTGCCCGACCCGCTGCCGCCGGAGATGCTGCAAAAATACCGTCTGCTCCCCAAGGCCGAGGCCGTGCGCGCCATCCACTGCCCTGCCACCGAGGAACAGGCCGCAGCGGCGCGGCGGCGGCTCATCTACGAGGAGCTTTTGGTGCTGCAATTGGGCATCGGGCGGATGCGCAGCCGGGGCGCTGCGGCCACCGGGGCACCCATGCGCCGCGCCGATCCATCCCCTTTCTGGCAGAGTCTGCCCTTTGCCCCCACCGGGGCGCAGCGCCGTGCAGTGGAAGAGATTTTAAACGATATGGCGGGCGATACCGCCATGAACCGCCTGTTGCAGGGCGATGTAGGCAGCGGCAAAACGCTGGTGGCTGCTGCCGCCATCTGGGCGTGCATCCGGGCGGGGTATCAGGCTGCGCTGCTTGCCCCTACCGAAATTCTGGCCGCGCAGCACGCCGAGGGGCTCAACCGGCTGCTTGCCCCCTTCGGGATGCGGGTGGCCCTGCTGACCGGCGGCATGAAGGCCGCCGCCCGCCGCACCACGCTGGCTGCCATCCGCAAGGACGAAGCCGACCTTGTGGTGGGCACCCACGCCCTGATGAGCGAAGGGGTGGAGTTTGCCCGGCTGGGTCTGGCGGTCATCGACGAGCAGCACCGCTTTGGGGTGCGTCAGCGCGGCGCACTGGCAGAAAAAGCCGCGAACCCGCACCTGCTGGTCATGAGCGCCACCCCTATCCCCCGCACGCTGGGGCTTTTGATCTACGGTGATCTGGACATCTCCATTCTGGACGAGCTGCCCCCCGGGCGCACCCCGGTCAAGACCCGGTGCATCACCGGCAAGCGGCGGCAGGACCTGTACCGCTTTCTGGACAGCGAGATTGACAAAGGGCGGCAGGTGTATCTGGTCTGCCCCGCCATCGAGGATGTGCCGGACGGCGGGCTGAACGCCGTCAAGACCTACTACGAGGACATCGCCAAGGCGTTGCTGCCCGACCGCCGGGTGGGCCTGATGCACGGCAAGCTGAAGCCCAAGGAGAAAGCCGCCGTCATGGAGGATTTCAAGGCCGGGCGGTTGGACGCACTGGTGTCCACCACGGTCATCGAGGTGGGCGTGGACGTGCCCAACGCCAATATCATCGTGATCGAAAACGCCGAGCGGTACGGCCTTTCGGCACTGCACCAGCTGCGCGGGCGCGTGGGACGCGGCGCTGCCGAGAGCTGGTGCTTCCTTGTCAGCGACAATACCAGCGAGGCCGTGCAGAAGCGGCTGAAATTCCTCTGCTCCACCACCGATGGCTTTGCGGTGGCGCAGTACGATCTGGAAACACGCGGGCCGGGCGACTTTTTCGGCAGCCGGCAGCACGGCCTGCCCACCCTGCAGATCGCCGACCTGATGAATGACACCCGTACCCGTCCAGAAACAGAATCGTGTAGGGGCGCTTGCGCAGCCAGTCCAGCCGCTTGCGCTCTGCGGCGCTGCCGTCCCACACAAAGCCGAAATCCCCCAGCACCACCACGGTGTCCTTTTTGCCCAGCCGCGCAGCTTTGCCCTGCTTGAAGCGCTGGATATCGCCGTGGGTGTCCCCTGTAAGATATACCATTCCTGCCCTCCCTGCCGGAGCGAAAGAACGGTGTAAAACACCGCAAGGCTCTTGTAACACCCCGGCAAACCTGTTATTATTATAGAACACAGCACGCTTGCTGCAAAATTGATCTTCCGGCGCGCCGCACAGCGCAGCCGTATCTTGTATATTTTATCGCTTTTTAAAGGAATTGTCCACATGAAACGTATTTTTGCACTGGTTCTTTCATTTGTATTTCTGCTCAGCTGCCTTGTGCTGCCCGCCGGGGCCATGTTCGACCCCAGCCCGGTGTATCAGGTGCAGGCTGCAAGCGCCTATATCGTGAACACCGACACCAACATTATCGTCTATGATAAGGACAGCACAAAGCAGGTATCCGCCGGGGGCCTGACGAAATATATGACCCTTGCCGTGTTGCTGACCAACTACGCCGACCAGCTGGACAACACCTTCCAGATGCCCTTTGCCATCTCGGACTACGTTTATAACACCAATAACGCAGATATGCGCTCCAACGAGACCTTTACCTACCGCGAAGCCATGTACGCCATGCTTACCCGCAACGCCAACGAGGCAGCCATGGGTGTGGCGTACACCCTTGCCGGCGGCGATCTGGACGGCTGGGTGGCGCAGATGAATACCCTCTCCCAGCGCATCGGCACCACCAACAGCACCTGGACTGATGCCTGCGGGCTGGACAGCGGCAACACCACCACCGCCGTGGACATGTACCTGATCCTGCGCTACCTGATGAGCTTTGACGCCTTTGTGGAAGTGTCCGGTGCGCCCAGCTTTACCATGCCCGCCAAGGAGAAGCACCGTTCTTCTTCGGTGCTGGTCAGCCAGAACGCCGCGCTGAGCAAAGCCAGCGGCGGCAGGTTCTACCGCAGCGCCATGCAGGGCGGCATGTGCGATGTGACCGCCTTTAAAAACGACACCGGCACCCAGAGCTATGTTTCGTGGGGTAACAAGGACGGTGCCACCTATATCTTCTGCGTGATGGACAGCCCCGACAGCTGCGATACCTTCGGCTACGCCAACCGCCGCCCTGCCCTGTTCGAGACGGTCAAACTGATGGACTGGGTGTTCGACAGCTTTTCCATTCAGGCTGCGCTGGACACTGATTTGACCATTGCGGAGATCCCGGTAAAGTATTCCTCCGACACCGACACTTTGCAGCTGTACCCCAACGACAGCATGATGACCTACATTCGACATGGATGATGATGCGTTTGGCGTGGATGCGGATGATCCCGGCATTGCAGCCCATTCCGCAGAGCCGGAGTACATCTTTGTGCCCCATGAGCACACCGACGACTGCTACCAGGAAGTGCGGGAGCTGACCTGCCTGGAAGAAGAGCACACCCACGACGACAGCTGTTTTGATGAGGATGGTGTCACCTTCATCTGCGATAAATTCGAGCACACCCACGACGACAGCTGCTACACCACCACCTATGAGCTGGTGTGCGGTCTGGAAGAGGGCGAGCTTGTAGAAGAAGTGAACCCCGATTATGACCCGGTGGCCCTGTTTGAGGAGCCGGTGGCCGCAAAGCCCGTGGTGGTCGATCCTGTGATCGAGACCCCGGTGCACCACCACACCGATGCCTGCTACGAGGAAGTGCTGGTCTGCGGCCTGCCGGAGCACCACCACACGGTGAACTGCCTGTCCGACCCGCTGGACGACACGCAGGACGAGGACGAATGGCTGGCGCAGACCGGCACCACGCTGAGCGGCAACTGGGCCGACGACCTGCTGGCCGTAGCCGAGAGCCAGCTGGGCTATGAGCAGAGCGAGCGCAACTTCCAGCTGGACGATGCCGACGGCGAGACCGTGCGCCACTACACCCGCTACGGCAACGACTACGGCAACGACTACGGCCCATGGGACGTGATGTTCCTTTCCTACTGCCTGAAATATGCCGATATCCCCCAGAGCGCTATCCCGCAGGTTTCCAGCGTGCTGTCTTTGCACAGCCAGCTGCGCAGCGCGCTGTACAACGAAGAGACCGGCAGCGGCTATGCCATGGATTTTGACGGTGATCTGCCGTCTGATGCCGCAATGCCCGGTGATATCGTCATTTACAATGGCACCGTGACCAAGGCTGTGGCCGCGGAAAGCCAGCCGTTGCAGGTGCAGGATGATTCCGCCGATGCCGACATTGCCCTGCTCTCCATGGATGCTGCGGCCACCACCGACACCGTGCCCCACATTGAGGAATACACCGTGGATGCCAGTACCGTTGGCATCGTGAGCGATGTGGACGAAGATTTCGGCACCCTGACCGTGATCTCCGGCGATGTGGATGGCAAGGTGGCTAAAGTCACGCTGAATGCTTCGCAGGTGACAACGCTGGTGTCTGTGGCAAATGCGCAGCAGGCCGATTACGGCGTTGCTACGCCGGATTTCAAAGTCGAAGATGACGCGGACCGGCAATTATGACACCTGCGGCAGCTACCGGCTGCTCAAGGGGAATGACGGCTGCTGGTACGCCGTGCTGCGGTACGACCAAAACTATATCCAGCAGAAAGAGGAGGCAGCCGCAGGCGCGGATCCTTCCGATGCCAAGGTCACCAGCAACGTTGCCTTCAATTTCCAGTGGAACCAGAGCGAGGTCACCAGCAGCGGCTTTAATCAGATCGAGGTCAACAAAGATTACGCCCTTGATATCACCATCAACCCGGATGAAACCCCCGATGAGGATCAAAAAGACGATAAGAACTATGACCTTAACCAGAGCGTGAAGGACCCGCGCTACAATGGCAGCGATGCCTACCTGGATTACACTGTTACGCTTGTGGTCAAGAACGAACAGGCCGGCCCGCTGACGCTTGCGGACAGCATGACCCTGCCCACCGGCGTAACCGCCGAATATGTCGAAGACTCGCTCCAGCTCAGCATGAAAGAAGACGATACAACGCTCCGCATCACTTGGGAAGATGATAATGGTGAGCGCAAGATCACCTTGGGTTCTGCCGGTTCCCCCATTGCCGCAGGCACCTATTCTATCTGCTACACCGTCAAGCTGAAGGACTTTGGCAAAACGGCTGTTGACGGTGAAGTAATCAATAACATCAAGATTCTGGACACGACCATCAGCGATGATGCCGAAAAGTCGGTAAAAACCGACAGCCTTGTGATCACCAGTCAGGCCGATCCGTCCGACTACGAACTTCCCTCTACCGGCGGGGCCGGTACCAAACTGTATACAGCAGGCGGCGGCGCACTGATGCTTGCCGCTCTGGTGTGCGGGGTTTGCAAAAGCGCAGACGCGAAAGGAGGGCACGTTAAAAAGCC
>VOFI01004110.1_pt1 | contig 15416 bp, 30 predicted proteins | sample 5384131 | NCBI WGS metagenome assembly VOFI01 (sample SAMN12384728, study PRJNA508395) | human gut metagenome | isolation source: healthy gut H | host: Homo sapiens
AGCCTGCGGATCTCGCTCGATCACCGGACAGTTTCGACACGCCGCTTGGCAGTCCTGTTGTCCATCCAGTAATCACTGTCGCCCTGCTTTAAGCCGACGGTCACGTTGTTGTTTCCAGCTCCGATCAGGTTCTGTTTGATCTGCCTATTCGTTCCCTTGATCGTGGAGACAATTGAGATGATCGACGCAATTCCATGCAGATAATACCTTAGCATCGTCAGGAAGCGTGAACCAGTATTTTAGTGACCAGATTCTCTATGGAAAGTCTTACATTTTCTAACATAATGCCTCCCAAGACTGTAATAACTGCTTGAACTGATCTCCTTTCCGTGTTCAGGCCTTCAATTCTACGAATTTTGTACGGAAATGCAATGTAATCCCTTCTTCGGAGAAAGACTCCGCTCTTCACTTCTGCAACAACCTGCCCTGCCAGAAGTTTTCCGGCTACTACATTCTTAAGCTCTTTTAATTTATCATTTTCATCCCCATTCCCCGTCCGTTTTCCTCGCGGACGCTCCTTTGGCTGACGCACAGGCCGTTTGCCGTCTACATCGCTCTCCGACTAGTGATTGCAATCTCCTGATCCAGCCCACTCTGCGTGCTCAAGCAAACTCTCCGCCTTCCGATAACGGCTGGCGAACGGATGCAGGAGGCTGCGTCTCGAAGCATGACATAGCTTGTTGTCGGTATGAGCAACTGGTTGGCTGCTGCTGTAGTAACACTGCGAAGTCAATGCTGGAGTTCATGACTTTACCTGATTTGACATGTCCTGCCAAGAAGTTGCGCATCGTACAGACCTGCCTCCACCGGACTGACAGCCTTTGAAGTCAAGTTGACGTAGTTTTCTGCATTTCAAACCCTTACTGCTGATTTGTCATTGGGTCCAAACCAGTACTTGGCTTTTGATTTCTTTTGAGTTCTCTTCCTTCTGATCCAGCCTAGATCATGACTCCAGCTCTTTCGCTTATGTCCCATCTTTGTTGCTCTTGGGACATGTAGCGAGGGAATCGTACGATGCTTACTCGTAGGGGTTTTTGCTGGGAGCCACCCTGCACTTAAGCTTCTGGCGTACTGTTTCTGGTGGCCCCCGCTCCGGCCTGCCGGGTTTCTGGTCGGCGTCGGCGTTTCCGTCGGAACTGGGGTCTCGCTCACCGGCTTTCGCCAAAACCGGCTCTTGTATCGGAACGTTGTACTTGGTTCCGGGCTGACGGTCGGCTCTGGAGTTACACTCGGTCCCGAAACGCGCTCGGGTCGGAGTTGCCATTGGTGTCGGGGTAATCGTTCCTTCTTTTACCGCCACATTTGCAGTGCTGGACTGCCAGAAGTACCTTTTTCTTTTTCGCTGTCACTTCTACTGTATAGATTCCGGCATCCTCTTTTGTGATGTTTTCTTTTTGTGTAAGTATCCTTAAAATCTCCGTCGATTGTCTTTCCCGGTTGTGTTTCCAGCATTGTGTATTGTGTAAGTGACATCCCGTTTCGGTGTTTTCCCGTGGAATCGTCTGCCTCACCGCTTCCATTTCCGGCTTCACCCGGCTGTAGTCACATCGTCCTCGGACGGACTCTCGGTTCTATCATCCAGTTTTATCGTCGGCTTTCTCATCCGGCTTCTCTTCGGTATCTTTCTTCTCATTGATTCCGATTTTCAGCTTCAGCTCACGCCGCCCTCTGCCACCTCTGTGTTGGCAAGCGGCGTGGTGATTTTTATTTCCGGTGCATCCGCCGATTCGGATTCTTTCAGACTCAGGACTGCTTCATACGAAGTTCGTATGCTTTCGCAATCTTCGTTCCATCCTTGCTCCCCACACGGTTTCCAGCGCCTCTGCGGCTTTGTTTTCCTCATGAATCTCGAAACCAGTATCCTTCGCTGTCCCTCTTTCTTTTTTTCGTTCCCTTTCATCCGCGTATCCTGCCATCTGATTCACAGGAATCCGCCTGTTAGACTGTTCCCGGTGCGCAGAGATAGGTGTATGGGTCTTCCTGCGTTCCTTCTCTCCTTTGTATGGTTTGGAACCAAATACAAACTGCTGTACAGAACAGCATCCTCGTACGTCGGCTCCGGTTCTGGGGTCGGAATCGGTTCGTCCGGGAAATCCGGATCGATGGGTTCATCTGGAAAATCCGGGAAATCCGGAAATCCTGGCTCCACCGGATCCAGCGGCGTATCCGCTACCGGTTTTGTCTTTTTCAGCTTTTCCAGTTCTTTTTCACTCTGCTGGATTTTCAGCTTTGTCTGTGCAAGCTGTAACTGCTGCGTTTTCAGATCCAGCTCGATCATGCTGGTATCGTATGTCATCAGCGTGTCTCCGGCATTTACCACATCGCCCTCTTTGACGAGAACCTGGGAAATGGTCTGGCTGTCTGAAAGATAGATGTTCTGGGAAGCCGTCGAGGTGATCTGGCCTTCCATATTCATGCTGTCTCCCAGTAACCACTGTAAAGTCACTGACCGGATACACTTTTACGGTCGTCTTCTGCGCCTGGCGGATGCCGTAATAACCGCCGACACTGACACCGCCCACGGCAACTGCGGTCACAACTGCAATCACGACTTTCTTTGCGGCTTTTCCTTTTTCATGTTTCGGCCACCTCCTTCGATTTCATCATTCCGTCGCGGATCTCCACGGTGCGCTGTGCCATCGATGCGATCTCCGCGTCATGCGTAATCATCAAGATGCTGACGCCCTCGTCGTTCAGGCTCTGAACAGCTCCATGACCTGCTCGCCGGAATGGGAATCGAGTGCTCCCGTCGGCTCATCAGCCAGCAGAATTTTTCGGATGGTTGACAATTGCCCGTGCAATCGCCACACGCTGTTTCTGTCCACCGGAAAGCTGCGTCGGCTTAAAATCCATGCGATCGCCAAGTCCTACGCGCTCGAGGGCAATCGCCGCACTTCTCTCTTTTTTCGGTACACCTGCATAGGTTAACCGCAGACATACGTTTTCCATCGCGCTCTGTCTTGAAAGAAGCTGAAAGTTCTGAAAACAAACCCGATTTTCTGCAGGCGGATATCGGACATCTGATTGTCACTGCATTTGCTGATATCCTGTCCGTCGAGGATCAACTGTCCGCTCGTCGCCTGGTCGAGGCAGCCGACAATATTCATCAGTGTTGTTTTTCCGGAACCGGAAGCGACCCATGATCGCAACGTACTCGCCTTCTTCCATGGAGAAGTTGATGTTTTTCAGAACCGGAACCGGATTTTGCCCTGCATATATTTCTTTACAGATATTCTCTAATTCCAGAATCACGGCTGCACCTCCCCGTCATCTGCTGATCCGGCTTCCTGTGTGTCTGCCGGTTCTGCATCACCATTGTCGGCGCCGCCGATCACGTTCGTTGTATCTTCCTCACCGCTGTACTCTGCGCCGTCCATGGTATTGTCAACCATGCCGTTTTCATCCTGCTTCATACCGTCGTCGACCATTCCATCGTCGTTGTCAAGCATACCGTCATCCCGCCGCCGGCCGGATTGCTCTGTCCCAGTGATCCGTCGGTGCTGACTACGGTCTTCATCCCTTCTTCCAGACCGTCCTCCGGGAAGGTGATTGCATCATCTTCTGCAAGGCCGTCGGTGATCTGATATTCCATCATGTTTTCATCGTACGTTCCAAGCGTTACGCTTCGTTTTTCCAGTTTGCCTTTTTCCATTATCGGCCCAGACGTAAGGATTGCTGTCGACATCGTTGATAAAGGAGTCAGACAGCCAGATTCCTGTTTTGACTTCCTGCTGGCCGACATCCGGCTCTACGTAAACGTGCTGGCCGAGCATCAGACCATTCGTTCCGGCAAGCTGTACATAGAACGGATAGGAGCTCGACTGTGTCATGCCATCGCCGGAACTGCTGTACATGTTGTTATTGCCGGTCTTTGCATTTTTCCCGATCAATCTTTGTCACGGTTCCGGTCCAGGTCTGATTCTCATCTACACGAGAATGCACGATCACCTGGCTTCCTTCCGTAATCGAACCGTCGCTCATATTCTGTTCATTGATCTGGCCTTTTTTACACGAAATTTCCCGTTGCAAGAACAGTCAGGAAGGAATTGTCGGAGCTGTCACCGGGTAAGCGCCGGCGCTGCTGTCATCGTTGTTGATTGATTTTACGACACCGGCGATTTCACTGATCACGGTCGCATTGGTGATGTTATCGTTTAATTTATCAATCTCCGCCTGTTTTGATTTTCCTTCATATTCTTTTTCTTTAAATCCAGCTCCGCTTCCTGAATTTCCAGTGTGATGCTTGCCTGCTGGTCTTTTGATGCCTGCTTTTTGTCTTTGTAAAGCTGGCCGATATTGGTATTCATACTTGAAAGTTCATTGTTTATGCGTTCCAGATCCAGCTGCGCCTGCTCGAGGTCACTCTGGAATTTCTCGGTATCGTAGGAGAACAGCGGTGTTCCGACCTGAACCTCCTGACCGACTTCCACATAAACTTCCTTTACCGTTTTCTCGCTGTTTTTCTCTACCTTCCAGGTATTTTCCGACTCCACAACACCGGCATAGCGGTTTTCCATTCCATTTCCGGTTCCCAGATTGGTCAGGGCTTTTTACAGTATTGACATAGACGACGTTATCGTCCTCTTTTGTACTGTTTCCAAGGAAATGCCATGCCCCTCCCCTCCGGCTGCCGCCAGCACTGCGACTGCACACACAATCGCGATTACTTTTTTCTTCATACGCTTCCTCCCACTTTTCTATTTTACAAATTAATTTTCTGCTTTCCCAAGTTAGTTCTATCGTATCACATTTTGTTTTTTGTTTTCTTACTTTTCCTTACTCTTTTTTAGCAAATACTGGCTTTTCTGAAAATAGATTTTTTGTTTTTGTCATTAAAACCTGCCTCCGTGTTTATGACGGAAAGCAGGTTTTCTTTCGAATCTGTTAGATTTTATTTTTTATGCTACAAGTTTCATCTCCCGCAGAATGCGGTATACGAGATAACAGATCAGCGCTGCACAGACCAGTTTGAACAGAAGCGGAACGACGGCGAACACGATTTTAAATCCAAGCCAGATCACGCCGATCGGGAGAAGAATAGTGGCGCATGCGCCGAGGACTTTTCCTCCAAATTTCAGCAGAAGTCCGACGATCCCAAATAGAATTCCAATTCCGCAGAGCAGACCAAAACAGGTTGCCAGCATGACTAATGTAACTAACATAGTGATTCCTCCTTGTCTTTTTTTCTCTATGTGTTCCATTTGCTGTGGATGTTTCCGTATCTTTCTTACAAACCATATTGTAGCACTTTTTCCAGCAAAACAACGGGGAAGACGGGGAAGAATTTCTTAAGTTTTTTCTTTTACACCGATCGAGTGAAACCTAAAAAAGGACAGACAACGCTGCACTTCTGCAAAATTGTCTGTCCTGTAAATTACAAAATTTTCTTTACTCTTCTGTTGTCTCTTCTTCTGCCTGCGGCTCAACCTCAAGACCAAGCTCTTCCAGCTGTGCTGCGTCAACCGGTGACGGAGCCTCGGTCATCAGACAGGAAGCATCTTTTACTTTCGGGAATGCGATGACGTCGCGGATGCTGTCCATATCTTTTGCCATCAGCATAACGAGACGATCCAGTCCGTAAGCCAGTCCGGCGTGTGGCGGAACTCCGTATTTGAATGCATCCAGAAGGAAGCCGAAACTGCTCATATGCCTGCTCTTTTGTGAAGCCAAGCATCTCAAACATCTTCTCCTGCACGTCGTTCTGGTGGATACGAACACTTCCTCCGCCGATCTCGGTATTTCCGTTCAGGACGATATCGCATAAGCTTTTGCACGAACTCTGCCCGGATCGGTGTCCAGATACTGCAGATCCTCTTCCATCGGCATGGTGAACGGATGATGCATTGCGGTGAAACGGTTCTCTTCATCGGACCACTCAAGCAGCGGGAATTCTGTAATCCATACGAAACGGTACTCGTTCTTGTCGAGCAGTCCCATCTGCTCTGCCAGTTCCAGACGAAGTGCGCCAAGAACGTTCCAAACAATCTTGTTGCGGTCTGCTGCGAAGAGAAGAAGGTCTCCAGCCTGTCCGTCCATGGCTTTGATGAGGGCTTCCATCTGCTCCTCTGTCATAAATTTGGAGAAGGAAGATTTCACCGCTTCCATCCTCATGGATTGCCAGATATGCAAGACCTTTTGCACCGTAACCTTTCGCAAACTCAACGAGCTTGTCGATCTTCTTTCTCGGCATAGCGCCCTGTCCCTTCTGCGTTGATGCCGCGGACAGAGCCGCCATTTTCCAGTGCACTCTTAAATACAACGAACTCGGTATCTTTTTACGGTCTCGGAAACATCCAACCAGTTCCATACCGAAACGCAGGTCCGGTTTGTCGGAACCGAAACGGTCCATAGCTTCCTGCCAGTCATTCTCTGGATCGGGAGCTGTACCTCAACGCCGAGCACCTCTTTGAACAGGTGTGCCAGCAGTCGTTCATTGACATCGATCACATCGTCTACATCCACAAAAGAAAGCTCCATATCAATCTGGGTGAATTCCGGCTGACGGTCCGCACGCAGATCCTCATCACGGAAGCACTTGACAATCTGGAAATAACGGTCATAACCGGAGCACATCAGAAGCTGTTTGTAGAGCTGAGGCGACTGTGGCAGTCCGTAGAAATTTCCCGGATGTACACGGCTCGGTACAAGATAATCTCTGGCGCCTTCCGGTGTGGATTTCGTCAGCATCGGGGTTTCGATCTCAAGGAAGCCTTCTTTTGGACATGAACTCACGGGTGAGCATTGCCACTTTGCTTCTCATGATCAGGTTTCTCTGGATGTCGGGCGGCGCAGATCCAGGTAACGGTATTTCAGACGGAGCTCTTCTCTCGTCTTGGAATCCTCCTCGATCGGGAACGGCGGGGTTTCTGCCTCGGAAAGAATGCGTAAGGACTCAGCCTTTACTTCGAGCTCTCCTGTTGCCAGATTTTCATTGACAGCACCGGGCGGGCCAACTTCACCTTCTACGGCGATGACGAACTCGCTGCGCAGTTTTGCTGCTTTCTCAAAACCTTCCTCACTGATCGGGCCGTTCTCAAAGATAATCTGCATAATACCGCTTCTGTCACGCAGATCGACGAAAATAATTCCGCCTTTATTACGGCTCTTCTGTACCCAGCCCATCAGGGTTACTTTTTTTCCGATATCTGCTTTTGTGACTTCCGCACAGCGGCAGGTTCTCTTCAGGCCTTTCATGGATTCAGCCATTTTTTCTTGTTCCTCCTATTTGGAACTGCGTGACACAAAATCTGCATCCGCAGCACATCTTTTTTTCATGCGATTACTATTATTGGATATTCCTTACATTTTGTCAACAAAAATTCTTCGATCTCAGTGTAACCCTCGCTGGCAAGCTGCTCTTTCTGGAATTTCTGTTCTTCTTCATCACGGCGATGTTGATGGCCGTGCCTTCACTTCTCTCTTTTGTCGCCTGCTGAATGATCTTCTGCATTCCCTCTGCCGGCATGTTTTTCTCAATCAGGTACGCTTTTTTTCTTCTGTGCGCCCGGGATCTGGTAATCTCTCTCAAGCAGAAGCATAACGATACGCTCAAATCCGATGGAGAATCCGCATGCGCAGGTCTTCTGACCGGTGAATTTTCCGATCATTTCATCATAGCGCCCGCCGCCGCCGACACTTCCGCCGAATCTCATCCATTGCGATCTCGAAGATCGGTCCGGTGTAGTAGGACATTCCGCGCACCAGAGTCGGATCGAAAGCGATCTTGAATTCTGCGGTCTTCACGGCATTGACACTGTCGATGATGGTCTTCAGGCCGTCTGCGTACTTCTTTGTCAAGGAATCCCCTCGAGTTTCTTTTCACGGCAGTACTCTACGCCTGCGGTATCCGGGTGACCCTCATCGAACATTTTCAGGTATTTGTCGATGACTCTTTTTGCAAAGCCGGCTTCCTCGAGCTCTTTGGCAACACCCTCAAAACCGATTTTATCCATCTTATCGAGGATAATAAATACGGTGTCATCGTAGGACTCCTCCGGGAATCCGCTGCAGGCTGCCATTGCTTTTTAAGATGCGGCGGTCATTGATACGGATCGTAAAGTTCTTGAAGTCCAGTTTTCCAAGCAGTGTGGTGGTAGCAAGGATCAGCTCAATCTCTGCGAGGTTGGTCGGCTCGCCGAGGATATCGATATCGCACTGCATGAACTGGCGGTATCTTCCTCTCTGCGGACGGTCTGCACGCCATACATTTCCCATCTGAAGTGCTTTGAACGGGGACGGAAGCTCGTTTGCGTTGTTGGAATAGTAACGGCAGAGCGGAACGGTCAGGTCATAACGCAGGCCGCTGTCTACGAGATCGTTTTTTCTTTCTCAGCGGTCTCGAGTTTCAGCTTCTCTCCTCTTTTTAAGATCTTGAAAATCAGTTTCTCATTCTCGCCGCCCTGTTTGCTGTTCAGGTTTTCGATGTGCTCCACGCATGGGGTCTCCATGGAGGTAAAGCCGAAGGTTCCGTAAGTTTCCTTGATCAGACGGATCACGTAGTCACGGATTGCCATTTCTTTCGGTAAAATATCTTTCATTCCGGTAACCGGTTTCTTCTTTTAATGCCATTTTCTGTTTTCTCCTTTATGATTTCCTAGATCAATTCATCAACATCAGAAAGCTCGATTGCTTTCCGGCTGCCGCTGTGGATCACTCTCTGAAATGCCGGGAACATTTTCAGATCGAAATTTTTGACTTCTTCTGTCATAAGCTCCATCGCCTGTTCCGCGGAAACGCACTCCGGTACGGGCGGTCGGAGGTCAGCGCGCAGTACACATCACAGATGCGTAAGATACGCGCCCCAAACGGAATCTTTTCTCCCGCCAGATTGGCCGGATACCCGGTTCCGTCATAATTTTCATGGTGATACAGAATACTCTCCAGCACAAAATCGGAGTAGCCGCGTCCCCTGCAGGAGTTCATAGCCCAGTGTGGAATGGGTCCGCACAAAGCGCATCTCCTCGACGACGAGCGTATCCTGTTCTTCTACGTAATTCTCCAGTACAATCTTTCCGATATCGTGGAGAACGCCCGCTTTTTGCAAGCTCATAGCAGATTTCTTTCTCATACCCCAGTTCCCGCGCAAGATCGTAAGCTTAAATTGCTCACTTCCATGCCATGGATGAGCTGCTCGGTCAGGGTATAGCGCAGCATGTGAAGCTGCTGACTGGAATTTTCTTTCATTTTGGCAGATACTTCTCCATTCCGATACGCTTTCTCTCGATCATTTCATCGATACGCTCCACGTAGTTTTTCAGATCCTTCACGTTCTCCACCCGCTCAATGCGCTCTCCGTGTTCAAACACGAATTTCGTGGACGCTCCGGCTCCCGCGGCCAGAATGGACTGTTTTTCCTCCATAATGAGGATGTTGTAGATGCCTGCTTTTCCTTCGCGGGAGTAGCCGACATTCTCAAAGTTACCCGCCATATTTTTTCTGGCGGTACATGTAATACGGTCCCATCTCCATGCGGTGTGCGCTGTCCATCGTCATTTTCATGATCTCGGCAGAGTTTTCAAACGAGATCTCCTGATATTTGTCTTTGAACAGGTTGAGTCTCGTTGCACGCTTTAACGCAAGGGAATGGACGGTCAGGGAATCCGGATTCAGCGCTTCCACTTTTTTCCAACGTATGCGCCACTTTTTTCCTTGTCCTCACCCGGCAGACCGACGATCAGATCCATGTTGATGTTGTCAAATCCAAGGGAACGCGCCATGCGGAACTTCTCCTCGATCTCCTCCACGGTATGGTGGCGTCCGATCAGATCCAGCGTTTCCTGGTTCATGGTCTGTGGATTGATCGAAATACGGGTGACCGGGAATTTGCGGATGGCTTTTAAGACCTCCTCATTGATCGTATCCGGCCGTCCTGCCTCCACGGTGAACTCCTGCACCTGCTCCATCGGGAAGAGCTCTGTCACTTTCGTGAGCAGGCGCTCCATCTGTGCCGCATTCAGTGTGGTCGGCGTACCGCCTCCGATGTAGATCGTATCAAGGGTGTAATCCTTCATGTTCTCACTGATAAAGATCAGTTCTTTGATCAGTGCATCGAGATACGGATCTACCATATGCTCCCCAGCGGCTTAACACATGGGAGCCGAAGGAACAGTACAGGCAGATGCTCGGACAGAACGGATGCCGATGTACAGGCTGTAAACCGTGTTCGTAGTCGATCGTCTTTAAAATGTCCTTTTCCCGGTTGGCAATCGTGATCGCAAAGTGCCGTTTTTTCCGGGCTGGTGTAGTAAGTTTCGCGCATGTATTTCGCAATCTCTACATTTTTTTACCCTCTTCAAGCATCTTCATCGGAATTTTCGTCGGACGGATGCCGGTGAGATCGCCCATGGAAGTTCTTTGCCGCTCACTTCGGAAAGCGTGCGGTATACCATCCGTTTCAGGACATTTTTCGTTTCATGGCGGTCTTTTTTCATATTCCACCGCCTCACACTGGTGAAGCGAGCGTCTCATGTTTCTCGTCTGCAATCGAAAACAGATCTGATCCGCCTCGTATGTGATCGTATCATAATATGCAAATTCCCCTGTCCGGCGCCCCATCCTCTTCGTACCATGAGGTAATCTCACAGCCCGGATAGAATGCCTTTGATCAGGGAATACACATCGTATTCAAAATCTTTTCTATTAAAAAACAAAGGCTGATATTAAGCAAAGGGATTGTACCTTTTCATGTTCAATCGTAGTTTCATCGTTGTGGCCCGGATACACGGTCACATCCCGGGAAGTCTCTTTTAACAGGCGCTTGACCGACTCGATCAGCTCTCTGCCGGAGGATGTCGGGAAGTCATATCTTCCGTAGGACTCGCAGAACAGCGTATCACCGGAAAAAAGTGCTTTTCTGCCGGAATATAGTAGCAGACACCGCCTGCCGTGTGCCCCGGTGTCGCAAGAACGTGGATTTCAAAATCTGCGAGATGAAGCACATCGCCCCCTTTTTACGGTTTTGTCCGCCTGCATCGTGTACGGTTTGCTCCAGAGCCCGGAAAGATTTTCCTTTGATCCCCAGCAGGTGCTGCTTCCTTTTTCATGGACATAGACCGATATGGTATTTTTTCCCGCAGCGCATCCGCTGCCAGCATATGGTCGAAATGGCCATGGGTCAGCAGAATGGCCTCCGGGTCGCCGTCGATCTCATCGATCTGGCGTTCAATCTCCAGCGGCGAATCGCCCGGGTCCACGGATCAGCATCATTTCTTGGCTATCCGATTTTCCACAACGTAGCAGTTTGTCGAGAGCATTCCAAGTGCCCGGTAATTTACCTTTATCATACGCTTTTCTCCTTTTTATCCTCTCGATCTCTGAATATCGATCACGCTCTCCACCTGGCGCACCTTCTCGATGATGCTGTTCAGCTCTTCGTTGTTGTGCACGTCGAACGTCACATCGATGGAAGCCGTTCCCTGCTTGCTCGTTCTCACGTTCATCGCCGCAAGGTCGATCTTCCGCTCGGTAAAGATCTTGGAGATATCCACCAGAAGACCGGTACGGTTGTTTGCGTAAACCTAATCTCCACGGTATAGAGAGAGCCGCCGTTGTCCTCTGCCTGCCATTCAGCATCAATGAGGCGCGCCCGCTCAGATTCCGGCAGATTCAGGACATTGACACAGTCGGTGCGGTGAATGGTCACGCCGCGGCCTCTGGTGACAAAGCCCACGATCTCATCCCCTGGCACCGGATTGCAGCATTTGGAGAAGCGAACTGCCACATCGTGGATACCGCGCACGACGATGCCGCCTCCTTGCTCTTTCCAACCGGCAGAACTTTCTCTCCGATGCCGCCATCGAGCACCTCTTTCGTCGGTGATCTCTTTTTTATGCTGCTTTTGTACGTCTCAATCAGCTTGTTGAGGACCTGCCCTCTTTCAAGCCGCCGTGTCCGATGGAGGCAAGCACGGAATCCCAGTCGCGAAAGCCGTACTTTCTCATGACAGCCTCCTTCGTACATCGGTTTCGTATAGATCGCCAAGGTTTTTTGCCCTTCAGCTTTGCATAGTTGGTGAGCATTTCCTTGCGCTTTGACGATGTTGTCCGTCTTGTTCTGCTGGCGGAACCACTGGTTGATGCGGCTCTTTGCCTGGGAACTCTTCGCAATTTTCAGCCAGTCGCGGCTCGGTCCCTTTGGAGTTCTGCGAGGTGATGATCTCGACGCGGTCTCCGTTGTGAAGTTCCGTCTCGATCGGCACGAGTTTTCCGTTGACTCTGGCTCCGACCATCTTGTTGCCGACCGCACTGTGGACGTATAAGCAAAGTCGATGGCACAGGAGCCGATTGGGAAGTGTTTTGACATCGCCCGCCGGGCTGAAACAGTAAACATTGTCGGCAAACAGGTCGAGATCGCTCTTTAAGAGGTTCATGAACTCATGGTTGTCCGCCATGTCCTGCTGCCACTCCAGAATCTGACGCAGCCAGGTCAGTTTTTCCTCTTCCTGCTCCGGTCCCGGTTTCTTGCCGTCGGAGGCCTCTTTGTATTTCCAGTGTGCAGCGATACCATATTCTGCAATCTGGTGCATCTCATAAGTACGAATCTGAATCTCAAAAGGCTGTCCGTTCGGTCCGATCAGGGTTGTATGCAGGGACTGGTAACATTTTGGCTTCGGCATCGCAATGTAATCTTTGAAACGGCCCGGGATCGGCGTGTACATTTCATGGATGACACCGAGCGCTGCATAGCAGTCTTTGACGGATTCCACGATGATGCGGACCGCAAAGAGGTCATAGATCTGATCCAGCGTCTTGTGCTGGTTGACCATCTTTTTGTAGATGCTGAAAAAGTGTTTGATTCGTCCGTTGACATCTGCCTCAATGCCGGCCTGGTGGATATGACGGGTCACTTCTTTTACGATCGCATCGACAAACTCCTGCCGCTGCTCCTTCTTCATGCTGACCTTCTGCACCAGTTCATAGTACGCATCCGGCTCCAGATATTTCAGAGAAAGGTCATCCAGTTCTACCTTTATTTTGGAAATGCCCAGGCGCTGTGCGATCGGGGCATAAATATCCATCGTCTCACGCGCTTTTTCTTCTGCGTCTCCGGCGACCAGTACTGTGCGGTCCGCATGTTGTGCAGACGGTCCGCCAGTTTTACCAGAATAACACGGATATCCTTTGCCATCGCAAGGAACATCTTTCTCAGGTTTTCTGCCTGCTCCTCGACCTTATCCGCAGAATATTTCAGCTGTGCCAGCTTCGTGACACCGCTTACAATCAGGGGACACCTCCGGGCCGAACTCCTCGGTCAGCTCTTCTTCGGTCATGACGGTATCTTCGACAACGTCGTGCAGAAGGCCTGCCGCGATCGACTCCTTGTCGAGCTCCAGATCTGCCAGGATAATTGCCACACAGAGCGGATGGATGATGTACGGTTCCCCGCTCTTTCTTTTTCTGGTCTTATGTGCATCCGCTGCCACGCGGTATGCTTTTTCGATCAGGGAAATATCGTCCGATGGATGATATTTTTTCACAGAAGCGATCAATTCCCTGTATAATTCCTCCGGACTTGTAAAATCGTCCGTCTTTGCGGATTCTGGCTTCTGCCGCCGCCACATCCTTCTTTAATTCTTCTTCACTGATTCTTTTCTTTCTTCCATATGTATCCTCCGCTCTCATGATTAACCCCTGCGTTTCGTTGGATACGTTATTTGCCATCGTAAACGGATGACAGATTTTACATCATATTTTGCCAGTTTTTCGCGTCCTTTGCCGGCAAGCTCCATCAGGAACACGATTCTGGTTACTTCGCCGCCGAGGCGCTCGATCATTTTTGCAATAAAGCCTCCACGGTACCGCCGGTTGCAATCAGGTCGTCGATGATGACCACCTTCTGGCCCGGTTTGATGGAGTCTTTGTGCATCTCGATCGTTGCGCTGCCGTACTCCAGGTCATAGCTCTCCTCGACGGTCTCCAGAGGAAGTTTTCCTTTTTACGGATCGGCACGAACGGTTTGTGCAGATTGTAAGCAATCGGCATACCGAAAATGAAGCCGCGGGACTCGGTTCCGCAGATTACACATCAGATCTACTTCTTCTACAAAATGCTGCATCTCATCTATGGCAAGCTGCAGTCCGTCTGCGTCCTGCAGGATACTCGTTACATCTCTGAAAATAATACCCGGTTCCGGGAAATCGGAATACTTCTTACGTAATCCTCTACTTTTTTCATAAAATATTCCTCCGTTTCGTCAAGGTTTGACAATTCACCTTACAGTATAGCATCAATATTCTTCTGCGTCAATTTTGTTTCCGATAGAAAACAGGGCAGAAAAATCAGGTATTTGCGGCTTTTCTGCATCTTTAAAATAACTCTGGATATTGATCTGTATTTTGTCGCGTCCGTTCCACGTATCAATCGACGGATGGTACGCTACCGAGGGTCGGATGTGCATCCACGTATGCGGCGAACGCTTCTCCCTCGCCGAAATAGACACCATCCATCTGGTATCCGCCCGCATCGGCAAGCTGTACTTTCACCACGTTTTCTATTCTTTCCAAAAATGCGGTAATTTAATACAGTCAGTCCTTTCTGTGCGAACAGCGGTTTCGTGTTGCCTTTTCCGAACGGCTCCAAGAGACTTAACTGGCGGATCAGATTTTTGGTGATGTAGGTGATCGGCATCGGCACATCGATCACAACTTTTTTCGACGAAATCCTCTTCCGTCAGCGTGGAATTATCGTTCAGTGCCCGGCGGAACGGTTCGATCATCTCCTCCTGCGAGGGAAAGGGCCCGCAGCCATCGGGTGGCCGCCGAATTTCGTCATCAGTTCTTTGCATTTGCAGAGCTCCTCATACATCGAATACGCTTCGATCGAGCGGCCGGAGCCCTTGACGCCCTCCTCACTTCTGGTGAGTACGAAGGATGGTTTGTGGAAGTGCTCCCGCAGGCGACCTGCGATGATTCCGGCAAGGCTCTCGTGGCAGTCCGGCAGATAGACGACGAGGACTTTGTCGTTCTGCAGCGGGGAGGTTTCCACGAGCTCGATTGCCGTCCACCTTTCCACCGATGGCGCGTCAGCTCTTTGCGGCTTTCATTCAGGTCTTTCAAGTCCCCGGCAAGCTTTGCGGCCTCCTCACGTGTCTTTGCGCAGAGCAGTTTTAACGAATGCTCCGCCGTTCAATGCGACGGCCGTCCCAGATGCGTTGATGCACGGGCCGAGAACGAAGCCGATGTGATACGGTGTCACGGAAGAGATACTCTTCGATCTCTTTCTCCCCGGTCACATCCGGTTCCGGATCAGGCGGGCGATGACTGGGGATCGATGCCGAACCGGTCCGCAATTGCACTGGAAATCGGCGCGTTTTGCCGAAACTACCCAGCGTTCTTTCTTCATATGTTCTCCTCTTTCCTGTTAGCAGGAAACGCCGGACTTTCCGGTCCGGCGTTTCTTTCTTTTATAACAATGTAACCC
>VOFI01002628.1_pt1 | contig 15409 bp, 18 predicted proteins | sample 5384131 | NCBI WGS metagenome assembly VOFI01 (sample SAMN12384728, study PRJNA508395) | human gut metagenome | isolation source: healthy gut H | host: Homo sapiens
GCCAGGATCACGGCAATGATCTCTGTGACGGCTTTCCCGGATAGCTGTTCTGCGATCTGCTCACGGCCCAGATAGGCCAGCAGATAGGAGCACCACACCCAGGCGCAGCCATTGCACAGGCACAGCCAGACGGTGGCCTTCATGGTCTCTGTGCGGCCCCTTTTGGACCGGTGGGTGGACAGCCACCACAGCCCCAGACAGAACACGCACCCCAGTGCGAAGGCCGCTGCCGCGGCCAGGATCACAGTGCTGCTCATGTCCGGACCTCCGATTTTAAGTCCCGGATGTCGTGCTGCACCTCCGTCATCTGCCCCTCCAGCTTGTAGGTCCGCTCCACCAGGCTGTTGTGGGCGGCCACCTTTTTCTCCAGCTGCTCGATACGGTAGGTGGTCAGCTTGTTGGACACCAGGATGCCTCCAAAGGTCCCCGCCAGCGTCCCGATCAGCGACATCCCCGCCACAGCCAGCGTCGTCAGATCCATCCCCTCCCCCTCCTTTCTCTGAAAGGCCCACAGCGTTCTCCTCTCCAAAGCTCTGCCCGCCCCGGCGCCCCTACCACTCCCAGCCCCGGCGCCAAAATTGTATGTTCCCGTCAATCCAATTTCACAAAAAACAGCAGAAGGGGCGCACAGTGTGCGCCCCTTCCAAACGATCGCTTCCATCTTGTTTGGGCAGCTTCCCTTGTGGGAGAGTGGCACGGCCCACGCTGTGTCCCCAAAAGCCTTTCCCTCGGGGAAGGCGTCACGGCGGATGCCGTGACGGATGAGGGGGCACCTCTATGGTCCGCCCGCCCCACGCGGGCGGACTCATAGAGGTGCCCGCCCTGCGGGGCGGGTCCCTTTCTGAACGTCCAGAAAGGGGCCAAAGAGACGCCGGGGACGCTCCCGGCCCCTGGTGCAGGAGACACCGAGTGGAGCTCTCCTGGACCTGAGCGGCGCGGCAAGGCTTTCGCACTGACCAGCGTCTCGCGCCGCTGCCGCTGATGCCCTGCGTCATTTGGGCCAATGCGCTGTTCCGGCTTTGCGCCTGGCGTCCCGTGCCTGGGCAGGCAGGGGTTGACGTTTCCCCTGGTCCTCCCGTTTGCACCGTGTAAGAGGAACAGGTCCGAAGCAAGTAAAAAGGGACCCCGGACCCATTTGGGTCCGGGGTTTCCCTTATTAGATCTTGACCTGCGTCAAATCAGGGGTTTGTAATGCTGATTTCATCAGTGCCAACGGTGAAGGTCAGGAAATCACCCTCGGCAGTGGCATCAGCACCGTTAACGGTCTTAGCGCCCTCAACGGTCAGCACGGTGCCGGGCATCACATAAGCGGTGGTGTCTGCACCCGTAGCCAGGACCACAATATCCTTGCCGTTGGCCTTGTAGGCCCTTTGTTAGGTCACCTCTTTGCAGTTAGGTGAAAGCGGTAGTGGCAAACTTGTTGTTGCCCTTGACCTCAATGACACTGGTCCCGGCGCCGGTGGCCTACGGTCGCAGTCAGGGTCTGACCGTCAGCCACATAGGCCCCGATAGCCTTGCCGCCGATCGTCGCGGTCACATCGGTCAGCTCGACCTTCCAAGCGCCGTTCAGAACGACATCGTCCTTAGTCACAACGTAGGTAGTGATGGCGTCGCCAGTTGTACCCACAACAACACCAGACTTGCCGGCGGCAGTGACCTTCAGCTCAGTACCCAGTGCAACATAGTTGCCGTCAGTGACAGATGTGTTGCTCGTGCCATATGTGGCAGCAGCACCCTGCTTCAGCTCGACCTTGGACGCGGCGTACACGGCTGTGTCAGCGGCAACAGTGACCTTGTTGGTGTCAACAACACCAGAAGTATCAGCCACCTTGTCCTGGAGATAGTAACCAGTCTCAGACTCCACGGTCACCTGAGTTCCGCTGGCCACAGGACCAGTGATTTCGTTGCCGTCAGCGTCCTTCAGGACGATACCTTCGCCAGCGGTAAGAGTAAACACCGCAGCTCCCACAGTAGGCGCGCCAGTCAGGGTCAGATTATCACTCATGGTGAAAGTCAGCTCGCCAGCATTGGTATCGATCAGGATACCGTTAATGCGCACAGTGCCCACATCAGTAATGTCACCATCCATGATGGTCACAGCGGCGTTCTCAGGGATCTTATACTCCATAGCGGTAACCTTACCGAACTCCTTGATCGGGATGCCCTCGATCTCGGTGCTGGCGCCAGTCCAGACAGTGGTAGGATCGTTGGTATCCATCAGGTTGCCCTTCAGAGTCAGGGTGTACACAGCGGGAGCCTTGTCGGTGGTGATCTTTACGGTGACGTCGGCGTTGGTCACAGGAACAGTAATGGTGACCTTCTGGCCGTCCACAGTGTAGGTGCCGCCAGTGACACTGGTCAGATTCTGGCCAGCAGGCAGAGTGACTCCACGGTGTAGGTGCCGGCCTCTTTGTCCTTCAGGGACAGCTTAGTGTCCTCCACGCCGTTCACCTTGACGGTGATGTCATAGGTGGCGGGGGCACGGGCTTGTGGATAATGTAGACGAGATCCGCGGTGTTGTGGTCGTTGCTGTCCTTCACGACGGTGACATAGGTCTTATACTCAAACTTCACACCGTCATAGGTCTCAGTCTCAGAGCCCACATACATGTCCTTCACATCGCCGTCGGTAATGGTGTAGTCGTAGCCCTTGGACAGATTCTCACCGTTCTTGGGCTCCACATCCACATAGACAAAGACACAGTGTCGTCGTCCACGTCATACTTCACCTTGGCATCCTCCACGGTGGTCAGCCAGAAAGCGCCGTCGCCGCGGGCGTTGACGGTGTTGTCCTTCAGCTCCACATCCTCAATGCCGGTGATGTACTTCTCATCCACGGTCTTGGTGGCCTTGTACAGATGGCCGACCTCCAAGGCGCCCAGATCCTGGTCCACGTACACGGACTGCTTCACGCCGTTGACATAGGCGTTGGTGTACTCCCCAGTAGTAGTCGCCGTCGTACTTCAGGGACTCGCGGGTGGTCTTGCTGAGCATGAAGTAGGTGCTGGCGCTGTCATAAACATCGCCGTCCACGATGAAGACGATCTCAGCCACATTGCCGTTCTTGGTGCTCAGCACATAGGCCAGGGTGGCATTGTCCACATCGGGCACCTCATTGTAGCCGGTATAGGCGGTCTCGCCCTCCACGTCCACAAACACGGTCTTCTTGTCCACGATGAAGTCGTTCTTGCCGTCGGAGATATAGGCCTTGCCGTTGTTGATCTCGGCGTTGGTCATGGTCTTGGAATCCACAGCCTTCAGGGTGTAGATCTTGTCCTCACCCACGGTGTAGGCCCAGACCTTCTCGTCGATGTTGGTCTTATCCTTCTTGTCCTGGTCCTTATCTACCCAGTCGATCTTGACCTTGTCCTTGCCGTCCTTGTACTCATCGTCCAGGTCGGCCTTGACAGAGGTGGCGTCAGCCAGAACGACCTTGGCGACCCAGTCACGCAGCTCCTCGTCGGAGTCCTTCACGTACAGGTACTGGGTGCTGCCGGTCTCCTGCACGAAGCCCAGCACATAGCCGTTGGGATCCAGATACAGGGTGTACTGCTCGTTCAGAGCGGGGTGGGCTTTCACGTTGTCGTCGTCCAGATCATAGACGATGTGGCCGTCGCCGGAGTAGCTGTACTTGGCACCATCGGCCAGCTTCAGATAGGTCTCGCCGGTCTCGCCCTTGCCGGTCTCGGCGTCCTTATCCTTTTCCACACGGGTGACCTCGCCGTTGACGGTCTCGGGAGCCATCAGCTCGCAGATGTAGAAGTCCTCGTCCTCGTTGTAGTCCACGGTGAAGACAACGTAGTCGTCCTCCTCATAGCCCTCAGCATAGAAGTCGTTGTCGTCCAGCTTGGGCTCGGTGGAGATGGCCTTCACGGTGACATACTCGCCCTTGGAATCGCTCTTCACCTTGGAGACCTGGCCCAGATAGTAATTGATCTCGACCACGGTCACAGTGGCGTCGGCGTCGTCGATGTAGATCTCGGTGACGGTGCCCTTGCCGGTGTACTTCCAGGTGGAGTCGTCCTTGGAGGTGGGGATGTTGTCATCCACGTCCTTATCTTCCTTGCCGTTGACATAGGCAGTCCAGGTGTAGCCCTCGTCCTTGGCATTGTCGCGCAGGGTGCACACAGACTTGCCCAGGTCCTTGTAGACCTCGTCGATGTCCTGGCCGGAAGTATAGGTGTAGGTGGGGGCGTTGGGAACAGTAATGATCTCGTCCTTGTCCAGCATGCGGACCTTGGAGGCGATCAGGCCGCCGTTCTCGGTCAGATTATCGGTCTTGCTGGTGCTGCCGGCCTCGGTCTTGACGTTGTAGGTGCCGGTGCCCCAGGTGGTGGCGGGACGGCCATAGATGGTCTCGGTGTCGGTGCGGTACACCAGGTCGAAGTTCTTGTAGCCCAGGGTCTGCAGGTAGTTGAACTCCAGGGAGTAGATGATTCCCTGGTTCTCGTTGTAGTACACACCCAGCAGCTCGTTGTACTGGACAGGCACGGCCTTGGTCAGGGCGTTGAACACCAGCTCAGCCACGTTGTCGCGGGTCAGCCCGGCGTTGGCGGTGAGCTTCAGGTCGCCGTACAGGCCCAGGGCGGTGCCCTTGGCGGTGGCGGCCAGCATCCAGTCACTGCCGAAGTCAGCGGCGCTCTGGAAGTAGCCCAGGGCGCGGCACAGCATCAGCACGGCCTGCGCGGTGGTCACGGTGGCGTTGGGGTCGAACTTGCCGTCGCCCACGCCGGCCACGATGCCCAGGCTGGAGCACAGGTTCACATAGCCCTGCGCCCAGGCGGGGACGTCGGTGAACACATTGGTCTCCGCGAACTGGTTGACGTTCACACCGGCGCCATACAGCATGGTGCAGATGATGACCGCCATCTCGGCGCGGGTGACTACGTTCTCGGGGCCGAAGGACCCGTCCTCGTAGCCCTCGAACATGCCGATGGCAGAGGTGACCGCCACGGCATCCTGATTGACGATCTCGGCCTTGTCGGTGAAATCGTCGATACCCTTAGCGCTGGAGCCCACGACCATCATGCCCAGGAGCATAACGGAAGCCAGAGCCAGGCTGAGAGCACGCTTCAGGTTTCTCATTGGATATTCCTCCTTTTTATATTGACAAAAGTCGCTGTTTTCTGACAAACCGGGCCTTTCCCAGAACATTTTGGCCCACTATGCCTGTACAACACTTCTGACACAGGAGGAATTGGTTATAAAAAGGGAGAGATCAGGGGAAAAATCCCCGAGATTCTACCCAAAAAGTTTCCCTGGTAGACATTTGGTAGACACATGAAAACAGGAGGGGCGGCGAGGCCCTGAAACTCCAGGCCGCCGCCGCCCTTTTTGGTAGACTTTTGGTAGACATCGCGCTTTTTGTCAAGAATATGATTGGAGCTCTTACAATTATAATATGCTGTTTTTCATTTGCAAGGGACCTCAATCTCCTTCTGCCATGCGGTAACCCACACCTACCTCAGTAAAAATATACTGGGGTTTCGCCGGGTTCTTTTCTAGTTTGCGACGGATCTTTGCCATATTGGCCCGCAGATTTTGAGTATCTCCTACAGCATTCGGCCCCCAGATCTCTCGAATGATAAAATCATATGTCAAAACTTTTCCGGCATATTGGGTCAACAGAGCAACGATCCTATACTCACTCTGAGTCAGATGCACGTTCTCTTCTCCCAGCCATACCAGATGGCTGTCAAAATCGACTCGCAGCCGGCCACACCGGTAGATCCCTGTACGCGCCAATCCAGGATCGGCGGCTTGCGTCCTGGTATGGCGCAGAGCGGTGCGGATACGCGCCAGCAGTTCTCCTCCGCCGAAAGGTTTGGTCAGATAGTCGTCCGCGCCAAGATCCAATGCTTCGATCTTGTCTCGTTTCTCTGGTCCTGGCAGATACCACTATAATTGGAACAACGCTCCACCCTCGAATACGTCGGATGATATCCACTCCATCCATATCTGGGAGCCCCAGATCCAGAATAATCAAGTCAGGGCAGTAGGCGTCAAGCATCTGACACGCCTCTGTTCCGGTATATGCCTTGATGACATCATATCCATTGGCTGTCAGGACCGTTCCGATCAGATAGTTGATACTTTTTCATCTTCGATCACTAAAATTTTATCCTTTATGACCGCCATACTGCCGTTCCTCCTTTAAGGGAAGCGTGAACCAAAACTCCGTGCCTCCCTCCAGCTGATTTCTGCCTTCAAAATTTCCTCCGTGCACCTTGATAATATCGCGGCAGACGATCACCCCAATGCCCATATTGTGCTTTTTATCTCCAGAACTGGTATCTGCCAATTCCATATAGTCCCTGCATAGATGCTCCAACTTTTCCTGCGGGATCCCCGCCCCGTCGTCACTGACAGAAAAACGGACCCAGTGCTTTCCCGCATCTACCCGAATCCGGATCTTCTCCGCCATCCCATGGATCACCGCATTTTCCATCAGATTGTATAGCACCTGCTCGATCAGCATCGCATCCATAGGCACTTCCAGCAGGACGTCAGGCACCTCTACTTCCACTGTGGTATTGGGGAAGTGCTTTTGGAATTTTCCATTACCTCACCCACTACTTCCTCTGGCATCTCCGGACTCTTTTTCAAGTGGTAAGACGCCCCGCCTACACGGGTGATAGACAATAAATTTTCTACCATACGGATCATCCACTCTGCTTCACTGCACACATTGCGGAGCAGGGTCCTGTTCTCCTCATCGCTCAGACAATTTCCCGGACTGAGGATCGCCTCTGCTGATCCGATGATGGAAGTCAGCGGAGTCCGCAGGTCATGCCCCACTGCCCGGAGCAGATTGGCGCGCAGTCGCTCCCGCTCCGCCTCGATTTGGACCTCCTCCTGCTCTTTGATATGGGTAGTAAGCGCGCTGGTCACGATAGAGACACTAAACAGTGTGACAAATGTGAATGGGTAACCAGCCCCCGCAGCTCAAACCGGTAATAGGGTTCCATAAAGGCATAATTCACGACCACTGCGGCGATTAGGCTCGCCGTCATCCCATAAAAATATCCATTGGTAGAACGGGCCACCACCAAGACACCTGTCACAAAAAGCAAGGCTGCATGGCAGTCATCCGCCCCTACGGGCTGGAGCAGCAGACCCAGGTCCAATACCACCGCCATGGTCACCACTAAAATCACGCTGTCCTGCCAGCAGAGGGGACACATCCGCCTTATCTTACCGAGCACAGGCCCACCTCCCCCCCTTTCTAACCGGGTCAAAGTCAGTATATCATGGAACGCTGAAGCGTTCAAGCCGGACGTATAAGTGCAAAAATGCCAGACAGCCCCCGGTCAGGGGCTGTCTGGACATTGGCCGCGCCTCACAGCGTGGGGATCCCTGTATCAAATTTGGGGCAGCGGACCCGGACTGTCTTCAAATCATTGACTACCTGACTGATCTGAATGTCACAAGTCGCACTTAGCAAACGGTATGCATCCGGAAAATCCAGTTCCAGTTTTTTTCTCCAGAAAGGCAACTGTATCAGATACCGCCAATCGAATAGCATCGTCCAAAGTCACAGCGGATGCTGTAAAATAGAGGGCTTCCACTGTCTCGATGACCGGTCTGCTCACCGGCCGGTCCTTGTAAAGCGTGGTTTTGAGACAGATCCGGCCGGGTGTCTCGATCCCGGTCCCGCTTAATTCCCCGTCACCCATACAGGCGTGCAGGTCCCCCACTGCCAGGCCGGCTCCTGGGACCGACACAGGAAGATAGACACGGGCCCCCGCCTTCACCATCTTCGTATCCATATTAGAGCCGTGATCCCCCGGCACTGCACAGTGGATATCCAGCCCAGGTCTGGGGGCTACCCCGCACACGCCCACCATTGGGGTCAATGGGAGACGGATCTTGTCAGAAAAGCAGGCAAATCCATCCTCAATGGGAATCACCTTAGTGTCAGCCTCTGTAATCCGGTCCCCCAGTACGCCCAATCCCTTTGAGGTCACCATAACCCCCTGTCTGCCGAGCTCAATGGCCAGGATTTCCACACACAGGGTATCTCCCGGCTTGGCACCCCGCACCTCGATCGGCCCAACAGAGCAGTCCATGATCGTGATATCGATATCCGGACGCTTTACCGAGGCGTCTGTGATCTGGCCGCTGTAACAGTCATCTGTCTCCACCCAGAAGGTCTCCCCATCCTCGACGCTATATTGACAGGGATGCTCCGCATTGAAGCTGAAGATCACTTTGTCTTTAGGAATGACACGCATTGCATTTTCCTCCCTCTTTTTACCAGCCTGAGGGCAGGATCCCCACCAGATCGAAAAAACCGCATAGAGGGCGGCCGCACAGAAGAGCGTGATGATGAGCACCTGGACCCACCGCGCAGAGTACCAGCCGCACTTCCAGGGCGGCTCCATGTCGCCGTTTTTCCGGGCACTGTTTACCATCAGCGCAGGCAGAATGGACATAATGACACCACCGAAGGTCCCAGCCAGGTAAATGGCGTCTACAAAGCTGACCAAGCCGCTGTAAGCCAAAATGAATGGAGGCAGAGCCACACATGCCAGCGAGATCAGGCGGGTCGGCACATGATTCTCGCTCTTGAACTTGAACATGTCCACAATGTTCGTCAGCATAGAGCCGCCCACTGCCCAGTAAGAGGTCATCATGGCGCACAGGGCAAAAATGTTGGCTACAAACATTGCCCAGCTGCCCAGCGCCTGGCCCCAGGCGAGCGTCGCTACCTCCGTGACATTGTCCGGTCCAGTAAGGGAAATGACAGCCAGAGGGACCAGTGCCAGCAGTATCCCGGTGATCAGCATGCCGATGGTGACCGCTTTGGGCAGTGCGCGAGCATTATGCCGCAGGCCGCGGGCCAGTTCAGGGACTGCATACTGGGCGATATAGCAGAAGATCGCCACGTTGAACACAGGCACCGCATAGGTCCAGTTGGTGTAGATCGCCTGGCTGATATCCGCTTTCCCAGATAAGAAGGAGACCCCGATAATAACGGCCAGCAAAACGATCATGCCGGTACTGATAAATTTTCTGCCAGGCCGGTTGCTTTCAGTCCCAGCCACACTACTACTACGGCCGGCACAGTAAAGATCAGGCTTCCAAGTGTGGGGGAGATCCCCAGCAGCTCAGCTAAAATTTCTCCGCTGCCGCTGGTATAGGAGATCATGCAGCCAATGGAGTTGGCGCACACAGAGATAAAGACCAGTACCGCCCCCAATTTTTCCCACATATCGTTCTGCCAGCCCCGGCAGCTGCATTTTTTTTTTTCGTGCGGAGGGTAGTCTCAGCCACATACAGCATGGAGACCGTCGTAAATACCCCCGCGATAATAAGCCACATCAGCAGGATAGGCCATCCGGCCTTCCGGGAGGAATAAGCCAGTCCTAAAATACCGGCTCCGATATTTGCACCCACGATGATCATAGCTGCTTCCCAGAAGGTCAGCTTCTTCACGCTGAGTGCTCCTTCCTCTGTAATGACAACATTACTTTTTTCTTCGCCCATGTTCATCTCTCCTCAGCTTTTATTTTTTGCCGGAGTGGTATGATCTCATTATAGAAAGTCGGGCTCCAAAATTCAATTGATTTAGTTCACAATATTTTCACTAATTTTTATATAATAGCAACATAATCGCAACATTTATTTTTTGCTTTTTGTCTCCTTACAGGCCGCAGGCATAAAAAGCGCCCTTAAGAGGCCCGAAAAGGGGAGAGATCCCAAACTTTTCAGGGCCCCTTAAGGGGCTGTCTGCTTGCATTTCTTTTCAGGTCCTCTGGGCCCTGGCCGGGTCTCCGGCCCTCTTGGGAGGAAGCCCCGCCCATGCTGGGGACCAGCCAGACGCGGACCGGTGACGGCGGGACGGGGCATTCTGCTGTTCAGCACTCACCGGCCGCCAAATCCGCCGCCGCGACCACCGCCGCCGCCAAAGCCACCTCCGAAGCCTCCGCCACGGCCACCGAAGCTTCCGCCACGACCGCCGAAGCTCCCACCAAAGCCTCCGCCGCGGGAACCGCCGAAGCCTCCGCCGCGGCTGCCGCCGAAGGAGCCTCCGAAACCACCGCTGCCGCCAAATCCGCCGCCACGTGATCCTCCGCTCCGCGGACGGCTGCCGCCGCCGATCCCGCCAAATCCACCGGGGGTCACCTGGTCCTCTGGGCCCTCTCGGACCTCCGGGCGGTGGCGGCGGAGGACGGTGCCAATGGCGCCGGTACCAGCCGTATCCCGGACCATGCCAGAAGAGGATAGGCCGGAACACATAGGGTGGGGAGGCCACCCCATAAAAACGTGCCCGGTAGCTGTTGTAGCGTGCCCGGTCGATGGCGGAGAGCACCATCAGGGCCGCCACCAGAAGGACCAGCAGGGAGATCACCCCCATGGTCCGCTCATTGACCTGGTAGCTCCCTCCCCCTCCGGCGTTGCCCAGTCCGAAGTTCTATATATACCTGGTTCATCTCCGCAAAGAAGGACAGCACACCCTCTTCAAAGCGCTGGGCACCGAAGTTGCTGGAAAGCATCCCATCCAGCCGGGAAGTCACACTGCTGGTCAGGATGGTGGAGAAGTCGTTGCCTGTAGCCACGTAATAGAGCTCGTCATCCACCGCAGCCACCAGCAGGGCGTCGCCCTGGCCCAGGCCGATCTGGGTCCCCTGGTCGTAAGCATAGCTTTCGATGTCCTGCCCATCCAGGCTGTCCACCATCAGTACGGCGATCAGACTGTTGTACCGATAGTCCCAGTTGGCGTTATAGAGGCTGATCTGCTCCTCTGCGGAGGAGGACAGCACCCCGGCCTGATCTGAGATCCAGGTGTCATACTCCGACGTGGACAGGGAGGTGTCCAGCGCGCCGGAGGCACTGTTGGATGTGTCTGTGGGCAGTCCGGGGACGGGAGCCCGCAGCTGACCCACGCCGATAGCCGCCACGACCATGATCACAGTCAGCGCTATGGCCACCCAAGTCTTTTTCAAAAAGTTCATCGTTTCACCTCACGCAGCGGGACAGGACCGCCGGCCTCAGCCTCTCAGCTCCAGCAGCTTCTGCTTCAGCTCGCCCTCAATGCGGCCCAGCTCCAGCTCGGCCTCCTTCCGCTTCTGGCTGCCCTCCTGCTGGATCTTCATCACCTCGTCCAGGGTGGAAATCAGCTGCTGGTTGGTGTGCTGGAGGGTCTGGATATCCACCACGGAGCGCTCAGATTCCCGGGCGGTCTCGATAGTGCCCATCTTCAGCAGGTCCGCGTTCTTCTGGAGCAGCTGGTTGGTCATGTCGGTAACTGCGGACTGGGCGGCCGTGGCCTGGCGGCTGTGCTCCAGCCCCAGAGCCAGCACCATCTGACTCTTCCACAGGGGGATGGTATTCACCAGAGAGGACTGGATCTTCTCTAGCATCAACGTGTCGTTATTTTGCAGCAGGCGGGTCTGAGGCCCCATCTGAATGGAGATCATCCGGGTCAGCTCCAGGTCATGGAGCTTCTTTTCAAAGCGGTTACACAGGTTGGCATAGTCGTTGTATTTCTGTGCGTCCTCCTGGGCCCCGGTCTCGGCGGCCTTCTTCTTCAGCTCCTCCAAGTCGTGGGCCCGGACATGCTCCAGCCGCTTCTTGCCGGCGATGATATACATGGTCAGCTCTTTGTAGTATTTGGTGTTCAGTTCATACATCTGGTCCAACATGGCGATGTCCTTCATCAGTACCACCTGGTGGTTCTCCAGCACCTTCACGATCTTGTCCACGTTGACCTCGGCCTTGGCGTAGCTCGTCTTCATGGCCTCCAGTTTATCCCGCTTCTTCTTGAAGAAGCCCAGGAAGCCGCCCTCGTCTTCCTCCTTGCCGAAGCCCTTCAGTTCCACCACTAGAGAGGACAGGGCCTCCCCTACCTCGCCCAGATCCTTGGTCCGCACGTTGTTCAGTGCGTTTTCCGAGAAGCCGGCGATGTTCTTCTGGGCGGCGGCGCCGTACTGGAGCACCACGCTGGAGTCGGTGATGTCGATCTTCTGGGAGAACTCATCCACCATCTTCCGCTCCGCCTCCGTGAGCATGCTCTCATCCAGCTTGACGGCGTGAGCGTCCCGCTCCTTCTGGGCTGCGGCCTCGTCAGCCGGGTCCGCCGCTGCAGGCTCGAGGGTCAAGGTGGGGGCCTCCGGGGCGGCCGGTGCCGCGGCCGCAGCGGTGTCCGCCTCCGGCGTCAGAGTCAGCTGAGGGGTCATATCCAGATTGTCGCTCATTGTCGTTTCCTCCTGTATCGTCACGTTTCTGATCTCATTGTCCTAGATATCACGGGACCTCGGTCCCCGCTTTCCAGAAGTCATATCCCGTCAGCACGGCCATCTCCATCGCCCCATGATCAGTTTCTCCACCTGTTCCACGGTCTCCCCCACTCTTCTCGGCTCACAGCTCCAGGGTCACGCCTCCGTCTCCGTCCTTCTTCTGGCCGCCCAGCCCCTCCCGCTGGAGCATCTGCTCCATGACGGTGATATCGGTAGAGATGTCCAGTGCCTCATCCCCCGAACAGGGCGTCCAGCTGCCTGTCAAAAGCCTGGGAGATGGTAGCCATCATCTGCTCCACCTTCTTCTTGGTGGCGTCGATATTTTCCCCGAGATGCCGGCCGCATCCATACGGGCATAGGCATTCAGGATCTTCATGGTGGTGGGCAGATAGTAATCCAGAAACCGGCGGATCTGGGGAGCAGGCTGCTTCACCACCAGGTCGATGATCTTCGGGTGACCTCCTCAGATGTCGATGGGCGGATATCCGTCCTCGATGCTGTCGTTGATCTCACCCACCGCCCGGTCCTTTGATGAGGGCGTCGATCTGGGCCGGACTTTTAGGAGGTTCCTTCTTCTCGTCCTCCTGTTTGCTCCTCGGGGGACCACCGACCGCTTTACATGTTTTTCCATATCTGAACTTCCTCCACTTCCGCAGGCCGGCCCCCTCCCCGGTCCGGCCTGCAAAGCTGCCTTCATATGTCCTGTTGTGAGATATTGTACCCCCACGGAGATGGGGTGTCAAGGAAATTAGCCGCAACTTCCGGCCGTCCAATCTGTGGTCTCAATTTTTTACATTCTCTGCGCCCTTTTCTAGAAAAGACGAAATGCCGCCCCAAGTGGGGCGGCATTTTCTGAAAAAAAACACACACAAGAAGGAAGTGCGGGGCAAACTTAGGCGTTGTGGGACTTGGAGTGGCTGGGGGCGACGTACTGGCCGTTCTCCTTCTTGACCAGCTTGCCCTCCTTGACCAGCTCGTTGGGGCTGTAAATGTCGTTGATGTTCCAGCAGCCGGGGGTGGGCACCACGATGTTCTCCATGGGGGCCTCCACCAGGAAGGGCTTGCCGGCCTTGTTGGCCTCGATGGCCTTCTCCAGGGCGGGCTTGAACTCGTCAGCGGTAGAGCAGCGGATGGAGTCCACACCGTAGGCCTTGGCCACGTCGGCCCAGCAGGGGCTGTAGGACTCCCCATCGGGAGTGTGGAACACGGTGCCGAACTTGGTCTTGTAGTTGGCGTTCTCCAGACCGGCGATGGTGCCGAAAGCGGAGTTGTTCATGACCACCCAGGTGCAGGCGATACCCTTCTCCACGGCGGTAGCCATGCAGGTGGGGTTGATGCCGAAGCCGCCGTCGCCGGTGAGGGTCAGCACGATCTTATCGGGGGCAGCCAGCTTGCCGCCCAGGACGGCGGAAGCGCCGAAGCCCATGGTGGCCAGACCGGAGGAGTGGTGGATGGTGCCAGGAACGGTGATGTCGAACTCCTGGGCCACGCCGTTCTTGTTCCAGCCCACATCGGTGAAGATGATGGCGTCCTCGGGGATGACCTCCTTCACGTCCTTCAGGATGCGCTGGGGGAGTCATGGGGAAGCGGCCGTCGTTGGAGATGGCCTCGTTGCTGGCCTTGAACGCGGCCTTGGCGGCAGCGATCTGCTCACGCAGCTCGGGGTTGCTCTTACCCTCGGGGCAGATCTTCTTCACTTCCTCCAGGATCTGGGCCAGGCCGATCTTCAGGTCGCCGATGGCGCCGATCTCCACAGCGTAGTTGCGGCCGATCTCGTTGGGGTCGATGTCGATCTGCAGGAAGGTGGTCTTATCGGGATCGAAGGTGACGCCCTGATACCAGCTGGAGCTGTCGGCCTCGCCGAAGCGGGTGCCCAGGCCCAGGATCACGTCGGCATTGGTGGTCAGGGGAGTGGGTGAACTCCAGGCCCAGAAGCCGGTCTGGCCCACCATCAGGGGGTGCTGGTCGGACAGGCAGCCCTGGCCGGCCAGAGTGCGGGACACGGGGATGTCCAGGAACTCGGCCAGAGCAGCCAGCTCCTCGGAGGCCTGAGCCAGCAGGATGCCGCCGCCGGCGTGCAGGACGGGGTTCTTGGCCTCCACCAGCTTCTTTGCGATTGCCTTGGCGGCAGCGGGGTCAGGGCGGGCTTCATGGTCACATGGCTGTCCTTGTAGGTGCGGGCCCACAGCTCCTCGTCCATCTCACGGGAGAACATGTCCATGGGCACGTCCACCAGGACGGGGCCGGGACGGCCGGCCTCAGCCAGACGGAACGCCTTGTCCAGGATGTAGGGCAGGGCCTCCACATCGTCCACGCGCCAGCTGCGCTTGCACACGGGCTTGAGCATGCTGTACTGGTCGCCGTCCTCATGCATCTGGACCTCCTGATGGGGGTGACGGCCGAAGTAGTAGCTGGGCACATCGCCCACGATGACCACCATGGGGATGGAGTCCAGGGAGGCGTTGGCCACGCCGGTGATGACGTTGGTCAGGCCGGGGCCCAGGTGGCTTTATGACCACGGAGGCCTTGTGGGTGATGCGGGCGTAGCCGTCAGCCGCGGTGGGAAGCCCGGCCTCATGCCGGGTGCCGATGTACTCGATCTTCTTGCTGCGGACAGGGCGTCCAGCATGCCGATGACGGTGTGGCCGCACAGTCGAACAGCTTGGTGACGCCCCGGCGCTCCAGGTAGTCTACCAACAGGTCAGATACCAGTTTCTTGCTCATGTGTGAAATCCTCCATATCATTTTTTTGGATCAGCAATCTCTTATCAGGCTTTCGCCCGCTTCTCCCAAACAGTGTCTCTGCCCGGCGGTATCCCCCCTTTCCTATGGAATCGATTCATAGATCAAGGGGATTTTTGGTCCTTCCCTTTGGCTATTTTCAGCAACAGCCACAGGGCATCTCTCTTTTTCTGTCTACTACTACCATACAAAGAATAGTATATTCCCTCTTATTTGTCAAATAGCTAGTTTTCATTCATTGTTCAAATTCCTGCATGGGATGTGCCAAAAAAGGCCGGCCTGTCCGAGGTGGGACAGGCCGGCCAAGTCTTTGTCCGGTCATTTCGCTTCAGGAGCCCTCTTTCAGTTGTGCCGCTCCAAGAAGTGGTTGAAGATCAGGCCGCTGCGGATAATAAAATCCGGAAATATTCGGCGGCGGGGGCATAT